>Ga0265797_10000144_pt1 | contig 140010 bp, 114 predicted proteins | sample P2T30metagenome_FD_192433 | JGI IMG/M metagenome (GOLD analysis project Ga0265797, IMG submission 192433) | Plant litter microbial communities from East Loma Ridge, Irvine, California - P2 T30 | ecosystem: Environmental > Terrestrial > Plant litter > Unclassified | place: USA: California...
CGATAGCATAATGGTATATCCGCTCGTCACCGCCCAGGACAAACATGAAAGCACAATGCAGAGCGTCAAGAGAAAATGCGCTCAAAACCCGCAAGACCCGCCCCTTTACCAAACCGCACCCGACTAACACCATACTGAGCAGAGAGTGCAACAATAACACATATCAGTGCTGACTTTTCCTTTCACCCTTCACGGCGACGATGGCGATGATCTTGGGATCCTCGGCGCACCTCCTGCTTCGTCGCCACTCGCGTCCCTCTTTTTCTTCCAGAACTTCAGTCCGCGCAGTCGGCTGCGGGAACGAGATTCCCTAATCCCGCCACCGAGACGCTCATTCTTACGGGGCGAATCTCTACTGCCCGAACCATCGCTTCCTCCACTTCCCAAGCGCGCGGCTGGAGCGTCGCCCTTCTGCGAGCCGACCAGAATCGGCGGGACGGGCGGGATGGAAGATGAGCCGTCTTGCACGTGAGCGCGATGCGGTGCGTCAGGATTGCTGGTCGGCCAATTGCCAGGGACGGTGAATGGATCTTCTACAGCGGCAAAGCTCTGATGGCGCGCTTGTGTTTCGTCTTCGGTTGGTGCAAGCGAGGATGGCTGCGTCGATGGGCTGTGATAGGCGCCTGTGTTAGCGGTCGCCGAGCTGGTGGCATGGCTCCGTGACGAAGGCACGCTGTTGCGCGCCGCAGAGGCCTTTTGTGTATGGTGGCTGCCTTGACGGTTGGATGCCGAGCTAGCAAGTGCGTCCGTCGAATCCGACGGTTTGGAAGGACTGCCACGACTCGGACTACCCTTAGAATTAACGAGGATGGTCGTCAAGCTTTCGTCCTTGCTTCCACGTCGAGAGGATGGGAACGACTGGTTGAAATGCAGATCTGCTGAACCTCGTCGGGAATCTGAATTGAAGCCTTGGTTTGTGAACATGCTTAGTTGCTGAAGTTTTTCCAGTGCAACATCCTTGCTCGAGCGTCTCGAGATACTGTTAGGCGAAAGTGGACTTGATGGTGCGGCGAGGAACGGCGCTGAAGCGCGGTACCCATCTTCTTGGGTACTGTAGCCCACAGCGGCCTTGCGTTTTTCGTCTGCGGCTGGGTGCGCGGAGGCACTGTCGTCGATTCGAACTGTCTGACGTTTGATGGGACTGGAGGGGGAGCCGCCGGCGTTCATAGGAACGACTGTCGGCTCAGAATTGCGCTGTGCTTGATCGACTTCGTCCTGTCCAACTGAGCTGAACGTCAGTGGCGCATCCCTCCCTTCTGATTCACGCCGTTGTTTCTCTGCTTGGATTTTGCGTTCCCATGTATCTTGGTTGTTCTCGAGAGTCGTCAACGCGCACTTTACTCTCGGCATAAGCTCCACGATTCCCGAAAAAAGAGGACTTCCAAAGAGGCTCATGAAGCCTCTCTGACTCTGGGCGGCAGCAAGCATGTCCTCCTTATTGGGAGGACCACCAAAGAGGCAAGTCGGAAGGCTGAGCTCTGCTTCCAGCTCACCCTGACGCGAGAATTCATTCATGAGAATGCTGGCCCAAGTAGACGAAATGTCGAAAGGTCGTGCGACGTTGGAAATGTCAGCTGCCTTCATCAGGATTGCCATGACTAGTTCACGAGACTGTTCCTTGTCCTTGTCAGACCATTCGTTAATTGTAGCCTCGCTGTTGTTGAACTTTTCCTTTAACTCGCCCAGCTGGGTCATATAATCAAAGTGCCGCTGCATGTCGGTTGCCAGAATGGTCGATATCATCGTACTTCTGAATCCGTTGATTGTTGCCAATTTGGGCCAATGGCGGCGAAGTAGTTGCGAATATGCCGCACAATGATAGTTCTCTAATACTGACTTGTCGTTGTACATGTGTGCCAAGGGATGATTACACGCGACAAGGAAAGCGTTGTTGACACCAGGGTGGCCAACATCATGGCCGATGGCAGAGACGAGTAGGTTCAAGCCGTTTAGAGGAGTGAGTACCTGCTCAATTCCTCCTTGGGCTGATACCGACGCGTACTTGGGGCCTGTCGAAGGACAAAGGCCGAACAACACCAGAAAGCTGTAGATAGATTGGGTGACGTCGACAGCATGGCGCCAGTTGTGGTAGTGAACTTCTCTCTCGTGTTTGTACTGCCGTCTTGTGGCCAAGAGGAAGCCCATGAGTTCCTCTCGTGGTATCTGGTACTCGACCAGATCAGGAGACTCTAGTAGGTGTTCAAGCATATACAGGGTGGCGCAAGTGAGTTCGTCCATGTCAAGCTCGTGGGCAGGAAAATGCCAGTCGCTAATGGCGTGGCGAACGAATTCGGCGCGTTCCTGGGAGATGGCTTCGTCTGGGCGATAGCACGGCTTGGCTGGCTTGTTGACAGCAACAATGCTATCCACGAGGTTCTGAGCCATTTGCGTGCCGATGAGCCTTGCGGGAGGGCGAGTTTTTTCTCTGACGTGTCCAACAAGACGTCCGAGGTCATCGTGGCTAAGCGGACTGTGAAGCGCGTCGGCAGCGCCGGCGCCTAGGTGTCTCGTCGCTGTGGCGGGATCTAGAGGTTGACTCGATCTGGGAGACGACACCAGAAGCGTGAAGGGGATCACATGTTTCTGATATCGTGCACCTCGAATGTCTGCAGTCAGTGCTTCCAGGAAATCAATGGTTGAGGCATGACGAGGCCGATCACTGCTGGTGGTCGCTGTGTATGCCGGCGCTTCGATGAGGACGACGGTTGGCACGTTGTTGGCATATGTTTCGACCCGGTCCCAACATTGTTTTGGCGATGAGCTCATATAGACTGATTGGTGTTAGCTTCATGGCTCGTGCAAGAATATTGAAGATTGGAGTTCCGCTCACCTTCATTGAAACCGCCTTGGTCGGGATCCAGCAGCGCACGCACATTCTGGTTGATGGTACTGAGCGAATGCGCAAGCTGTGTGTCTGAGGAGGAGTCTGGTGGGCTTTGGCTGTGATGGAGCGCGGTGATGTCCTCGCCGGCGCTGGCGCAAAAGTATACGACGTTGCACCGGTCGTCCGCCTGCTCTTCCATCTGCTCGCGCAGGCCGCGGCCGCCGTGAGGATTGGTTTCGTGTCGCAAAGGTGAGGTGTATGGGAGAGAGGGTCCGGGTTAAGGAACGTTGCAGTGACAGATGTCCTTCGAGCGCAGTGTACGCCGGCGCATTCGGCGCGCAGGTGAAGTGAGGTGGGACGAGCTTCGCAGACGGCAGGCGAGTGTGGTGATGACTGGGAGAGAGCAAGGGAAGGCGTCCCTCGTGGTTGCGCGTGTAGTGTGCGCGGCCAGGGAAAGAGTGCTGGGTTGGGTTGAGTTGAGGTGTGTTGTGGGGGATGTCAATGCTGGAATGCTGGCGACGTGGTGTGTACAGGTCGACAGGAATCAATCACTGGATTGCATGGCCCGGCCTGACGAACAATGGACTCGGTGGACGGCGGGCAGTAGGCGGAGAGGCGTGTAAGCGAAGAGGTTCAGCGCACAATGCCAGGCGATGCGGATGCGATGCTTGGCCAGGCAGGCAGGCAGGCAAGGCAGAGGTGGAGGCAGGCAGGCAGGCAGAGGCAGAGGCAGAGGCAGAACAGGCATGCAGATGTGTGCAGCAGTAGACGTAGATTAGTATATGGTCTAGAGGCAGACGGCGGGCGAGGGAAGGTCTCAAACGACCAAGGGCAAGACAAGACAAGGGCAAGGGCCTACTGTACAGTACAGTACAGTACTACGATAGACTACTAACAGTCACCTAGAACCATCACATAATCGCAGCGACATCCTGCCTTCCACCATTGTTCGAGAAAGGGCATGGAACAACTCTCCCCGCACGTTTAATTGCGTCTTAGGGAGCGTGCAGTGCGACGATAGCCAGATGGCCAGAATCTAGAAAGAAATGAGTGCGCTAAGTGCCTCGACCCGCCCAATAATCCAGCATAATTCACCCCTGCGACCGCTCGTTAGTAGTCATCATCGACCGATCGCAAAGGAGGAACCTTGGACGAAGTCTCCACTGCCAGTCGTCCAAAGAAGAAGCTTCTTCTAATCCTTCTGATGATTCTTCCCGTCTTCCCTTTTTTTTCTCTCTCCCAACCTGAACCCTTTGATGACTGGCCGCCACCCGGTACATTTATACTTACCGTATCCAAGTACACGATAAAACACAGCTGTGGTGAAACACTTCACACGCCATCGCGCCCTGTCTCTGGCAGAGGCCTCTTGTCTCTTCTTTCCCTCTCTGTCTCTGCCTTATCGGACCACGCTCCACTCTTGATCAGCACCGGCGCCTCATTTCTCCACCAGCAATACACGTCAACACTACTGTACTCGCCATCTCCCTACGCGAACTCAACTCCTGTGTCTCGTACCGCCGTCGGACACACTTCGCTGTATGTCGGCACATGTAGATATGCACATTGGAAGCACAAGAGATACGATTAATAACAGCAATATCAACATCAACCTTGTCACGATCCCCTACACACATCACAGTCATCTCACCCTCGACACACACGCTAACAGCGCAAATCAACGCTCATCCTTCCCCTGTTCAGCGTCTGTCCCCTCCGCCCTATCACTCTTGCAACGTCACTCTTCTGTCACGCGGCAACGGCTTCTTGCGTGCTTCCGTCTCTGCTTTGGCTCCATCCACCATCACATGCCGGCTTGCGTGTCTACCAGGGTCGTATCCCAGTTCCACTGCCTAACTAACCTGCACACCACTTTCGTCAGTCTCCAAGTCGGCGTCATCTTGCCATCAACCTGATCAAGCTTCCTAATTGGATCGCATTGTTTCGATCGCATCGGAACATGCCACTTGCCCGAGCCCGTCACAGCGCGTGCGAAGGTATGCGCGTCCTGGGTCACAAAAATCTAGGAGGGTATACCTTGACTTCACGTATACAGAATGAGCCTCATGCCACCATTGTATACAGTATCCTACTCACTTGCAGCTCCAAGACATTCCGGACCGAATGGCAAGACATTCTTATCACGTTGCAGTGCAGAGATACCTGGTCCATTCCGACACGCATACGCGCCATGGTCTTTCTGTTGACTTGGCTCTGAAGCTGCATCGGAGGCAATATAAACGAAAGGTCTGTGACTGCTGTACGCGCGCATGTCCACGCAAACCGAGCGTTCCTGTAGACACGCGACTGTACAGTACTGGCTAGGGCGAACGGCAGTCATGCGCTTTTCAGGTAGCATCATCGAAGAGTTGCATACTGCACGTATGCAAAGGTGTGTATGGTAGGTATTCACAAACAACGAGACGGGTATTGGCAAGCAGCGCGAGACGACGTGAGGAACCGTTTACCGACTATTATCACTACTAATACTAATAATATATATCCCACCCACCAAACCTCGGATTTCCCACCAGACGCGATTCTATGTGTACCCAACCCAACCAGCTCACGACGTGTACCTACACCCGACACTCCAACATCACCCACAACCGGCCTCCAAGTACACCACCTCTCAACCAGCCTACGCTACCCCCCTCGCCTATTCTTCAATCAGCTCCTCTTCTTCACACTCTCCTCCTCCCCCATTCCCCACCCTAAAGCCACCAACCCCAACACCGTCAACGCCACATTCCCATAGACGCCAATGTCCATCGCCTTGGTATGATGGCTGTCCCTGACCCAGTGCGTGTAAGCACCATACCCCGTCGTAACGTGGTGGAAAATGGTCGCCATGATGGCGAGCTTGGCGTAAGGCTTCGCCGCCGTTTGCGAGGCTTGTTGTGGACTTTTGCCGGTCAGGGCGGAGGGGAGGGGCACGACGTTGCTGAAGATCAGGAGCATGAGGGCGAGGGTGATGAGTTGCCAGCCGTCGGTCCAGATGGTGTAGAGTTCGAGATCTGTTAGGAACAAAATGTTAGAGAACGAAGTTGCTTATTGGTGATTGGACGGAAGGTTTGTGGGATTTTCCGTCCACCCATTTCTCGGAGTGTTGTTTCAATAGACGGATGGGGAGATACGATGGTGCGAAGCTGTACATACCACTGGGCTTCAAGACCGGTTGTGCTGGTGGGCGGAACCAGGTGCTTACGCGGACGGGGTCGGTCAATCGCGCCAAACCTCTGAGGCCATACCAGAAGGATGTGCCGAAGATGTAGGCGTGGAAGGGCTGTTTTTTGTTTATCCTGTCAGTCTCATAACGGTACTACACAGACAGCTCTCGTCTTGAGATCTAGAGCTATTTTGGGGACTTACATCGACGAGAGACATGTTTTGGGAGGTTCAATTGAGATGTTGTGAAAGTACGATGACAATTCCGAGAGGCTCTCTGAATGTCTGGACAATCGATTGATTGATGGGTGTATCTTGAGGAAAAGGGCCACCTGTGGGTTTTTGTTTCCCTTGAACCTTTCCAAGCTCTCCCCGCCAAAACAGCTCAAAAACAGCTCCCGACGGAAAGCATCGAGGTGCATACGTTCTGCGTCATCGTACATATTCGCGGTCCGCATTGGACCTCCAACGCATAATGCTGATGCAGTTTGTACGACATCCACGCGTGTTGAAATGCAATTGATCTCGTGCAACTTGGCAATCTGGGTAACACGGGGTGATGAATTGCGTGAGTGGTGCATCATCTGGACGGCAGCGGTACACGACATCAGACACAACGATCAAGCGAGGAAGACGAAAGCGAACATATGGACGAGAACCCACGCTCATTTAACAGTCGTCGATACAGTCGCATGTACATGGTGGGATCAACGACTCTCGCGTGCCGAATTCACCCATATGCCAACGAGACACCAATAGAGTCTGGGGAATGGGTATCAGCATTTCGATGGATCAAGTGGTAGGATCAGCATCTCTCGCATATTACAAATACGCTGGCGCCGGTGAGAACCGCTCAAGCGAATCTGGCAGACAATAGATCAAAATGCAATAACCCCAGAATCGTAAGGGCATGTCGCGTTCGAGTTCATTGCATTGAGCCACTCTCAAGCCATGAAAAGACCGACATGTCGTCAGCCTGTGAGTATATCACTCAAGCCTATCCAATCGATGTTCGATTCGCCGAGAAACATGTCAGTCCAAGGAGCTTCTCCGGTGTAACTCGAAGACATGTAACCGCCACTCTCACCTCGTCCCGCTTCAAGCTGGTCGCCAAGGGAAGGATTCGTGGTATAGTTCAGAAAGGTATCCCAGGCGAAATCGGGAGCCGAACTAGGCCCGTCTTCAGACGGATGCCCAGCTGCCGTTTGTGTGGCTTCCAAGGTTGTGCCTGAAAACACTGCAAACAGTCAGTTCAGATTACAGCTTGGAGGTTTGGTGGGTATCAGAGCAACCTACCCTGAGATGAATGGAGCGAAGACTCAGCGTGCTTCACAAACGTGCGAGCTACGGCCGTGAGTTTTGCTGCCAATGTATTACGCCGACCCATAGCCTCGAGAAACACCGGAAGCTCTTTCATGGCGGCTAATGCTTCGACGTTATTGCGGTCCACATCGCCTTTGTTGTCTAGTATTTGACCGAACAAGGCGAGAAATGGCGTGAAAGGACAGCACACTAGCTGCCAGACGATACCGTTGTAAACCTCTTCGGAGTCGGAGACGAGGTATTTGAGGAGATAGAGCATCTCCTTGGCGTGAGAGATCGTTTCGGGTTCCAGATTGCCCGAAGAGCGACCCAACAGGACGAGAAGATAGTGACGATTGAACTGCAATGTGTGCAAGCCCAGGTTGACAGAAGCCAACGCTTTGGTATCGAGCAATGCCTTCTCCGCCAGTATTGACGCTTCTAGCAACTACGCATCACATCTCAGTTGTCGCTCATTCGATCAGGACGTCCGGATGTGACTTACTGGCTTTGCCTCGCTATACCACGACTCTAGAGTGCTCTTGACAGACTCGATGGCTTTGGGGTCAGGTGCGTTGCCTTCGTGAATGCAACTCCATATGTCTCCCATGATGTACGAAAGCTTCATGATCTGTTGGATGTAGTGGGCTCCGAAAAGCGCACCGGGACGTGGACCCAAGCCTGATTGACCTTCATTATGAGGCTGAAAGGGAAGAAGTTGCGAAACTGTTGGTAGAGGAACGTCCTTCGACATTGCACGGTGGAAAGTGGGAGGCCTCCCGAATATGATGGAAAGGCCTTTGTCCACCAGGTTGAGGTACCTGAATTACCGTTAGCTTGCACACTTACATTTTACTTTAGCGACAGTCTAAACGTTACCAGAAAGTCATTGTCCTCCTCTGGCGTGTTTCAGGTGAGAGGTGTCGAAGATTGATACCCAGTGCCTGCAACATTCGACAAGCATTCGCTATCAGCATCCAACACAGACTGGGCGAAGTGAACTCTTCGACGTGAGTAGCAAGCAGCGCCAGAGCTTGAATATTGGGCTCGCTGGGCTGGAGCAAGATTCGGACGTCGTTCACTGCCAACCAGAGATTGCAGCGGAGTTTCTCCTTGGTCGACACGTCTTCCGGTGTTGTCGAAGACACCATACTGAGAATTATGCTGTAGTACATGACCAACCAAGCTCTTTCTTGCACAAGATGAGGACGGCATGTTCTCAAGTTATGCAGTACGCCTTCGTCAGGTATGCAGGCCAAAATTGGGTGGCCTTTCGCCAGTGTTGCAGTAAAAACTACATTATCATGTCAGCATCACAAGAGCGGCGAGCTGCCGTATAGCTTGGTTCAAGAACACTCACTATTGACCCATGAAGCGGTTCGGTCTTTGAACAAAAAGTAGCCCTTGCCTGGTCGATCGAAGTCCGAAGTACTGTGCCAGACTGCAGCGCATGCTTGCGATAAAGACGACAGAGCCCCCAGAGAATTATCACGCAGTTCGCCAGGCCCACTCAACAGCCCTCGAGTGGATTCGATCTCGCTGGCCAGATGTGACTGAACCTCGTCAGCAGCAAAGAGAGTTGCTGCGGCGTAGATCGACGAGAGAGACGACGGTGTGTCGTGATTGTCGTCGGGATTCTTCCGTTTTCGGGGACGCGGTATCGATCCTGTACGAGAGTACACGCAAGATCTCGCATCCTCAGTGCATCGCAAACAAGTCGGTTGTGAACGAGAGCATGTTACCTGTGATATTCGTTGAGTTCCTGATCGAGTGATATGATGATTTTAAAAACACCTGTCACGTCCCTTGGAAGCGTACTACCTCGACACCTCGGGCGATTCCAGGTTCATACCCCCGCTGGGAGCTGCAGAGATTTCTCATGCATCTCTGTTGCATAGAGATGTGCGACCAAGAAGCTCCAAGGCGATTCAGAACGATGACACCGCTGAGAGCTCGTCCTGGGTAGTGACAGGTGTTTTGTTCGGGGATTGCATCTGCAATCTTTCGACATAGATAGACAGGACGTACTTTGCGTTGATAACATGAGTCGCACTTCCTTGATCAGCATAGTTCAGTCCAAGGAAGCATAGACATTGGCATACAGCGTAGTTAGACTTGGATGTCGTATCGGCCATCACGATTCACGAAGGTACGGAGAAGAGTGAAATGTCCGCGGACGTCCGAAATTGTGTTTGTTTTGGTGCGCCTCGGCTGTGACTGGTCGGAAGGCTTCAGCCTTCGCGTGGATTGCTCAATGGAGATTTATCTCACTCCACGGAGGCAACCATTGAATATGGGATGAGACGAGGGATGATGTACGCCGCAGTTGTCCGCAGCCTCGTCATCAAGCAGGTATAAGTATATCATCCTCTCCTTAAATGGCATTGACTCCACGAACATCAAGCACTCTTTCCATGATACTCTCAACTCTTCGACAGCTCAGAACGACATCGCAGCTCGTTACACATACACTTTTACAGGGCGTGACTCGATCAACAAGAACTTTCTGTCAATCTCAACATCACATGTCCCCTCCCATCGCCATCTTGGGTGCCGGGCCCAGTGGCCTTACCCTCGCCCGCTTGCTCCACCTAGCTGGCATTGACTTCACCATTTTTGAACGCGATGAGTCTGCTGCCTCAGCTTGGGGTCGGGGTGGCAGTGGTACTTTGGATCTGCACGAAGGATCCGGTCTTCTAGCTCTTCAGCAAGCTGGTCTGATGGAAGAGTTCAAGAAGAGAGCTCGGTATGCGAAGAATGCCCAGGAATACTATCCCGTTCGACTGGCGTGTTGGCTGATACAATCGAAGGTACGACGTGCCTCTGACCATAGCCGACATGCATGGCAACGTGAAGTTAAGGCAAGACAACGACGGCAACACAGACAGACCGGAGATCGACCGCCGAGATCTCCGACTGATGCTCTTGGGTGCTGTGCCCAAAGAAAAGATTCAATGGGGGAAGAAAATCGAGGAAGTTCAGAAGCGAGAAGATGGCGAAATGGCGATTCGCTTCACCAACGGAAGTAGTGAGTCTGGCTTTCGTCTGATCGTAGGTGCAGACGGAGCCTGGTCGAAATGCAGGCGTCTGGTAAGCGTCTGTGTTCTCATTCGGCGACTGAGATGTCACTAACAACCACAGGTAACGTCAGAAACACCCCGATATGCCGGGAGATACTACATCACAAGCAACATCAGCCCAGACAACCCCTTCCATCCCACCGTCGAAGCGCTGGTCGGAACAGGCAACTACATGAGCATGGGCAACCGTCGAGTCATGACCGCGATGAGACTCGGAGACGCCTCGTACTATACTTTTGCTGGACTCTCGCTCCCAGAGTCATGGAAGCGTGACAATGCAGACCTCCTCAAAGACCCTCCCAGATTGAAGCGAGAACTGGTCGCGAAGCATTTCGCAGATTGGCCCAAAGCCACAACTGACCTGATGACCAAGAGCGACGGCGAGATCTACACCTGGCCGCTCCATGGGATTTCTGCAGAGGAAGCTGGGTGGGAGACCGTCCCAGGAGTGACGTTGATAGGAGACGCGGCTCACACGTGGTAAAATCGATCTGAATATTCTCTCTGGATTCTTGGACGTAGCTAACGCAATTCTAGTCCACCCGGCGGAGACGGCGTCAACGTAGCCATGCACGACAGTCTGCAGCTCGCGCAGCAAATCATCAAGTTTGGCATCGGTGATCTTGACGAAGCGGTTAAAGAGTACGAGAAGCTGATGTTGCCGAGAGCAATTGCCATGATCGAGGACAGTGCGATGATGAATGAGGCGATGTTTGCGGATGATTCGCCGGCACCTTTGTTGAAAGCTTTCGAAGGATTTAGTCAGAACGGTGACAACTAAGATAAGTGATGGCGAACCTTCCAGGCAAGGGCATGTGAGGGAGCGAACTCGACTCTGTCCCTATGACTTCAACTGTATCGCATCTAGTATCAATTCAATCTTCCTATAAAGCACATCGATCTTCTTCTCGCAATGGCGGCGGCTTCACAATACTGTAACTCATGTAGCGTGGTGTACTGGGTATCATCATATTACAAAAGGATCGCGAATCTAAAGCACGCGATGTCTATACATCTACGGCGTGCAGGATACTCGCTCGTGAGATCGACTGTCGTCGGAAATGGCCCGAAAAAGACGAGGCAAGAGGAAAGAAAACAGGCGCTATGTGCTTCACAGACTCTCTGACCCTCATGCAGCAGTGGGCTTCGCGGCATCGGCAGCAGCCTCCTTCTCCTTGCCGTGCTTCTTGTCATCGTGCTTGTGCTTGTGCTTAGTCTCCTTCTCCTTCTTGGCGGTGGCTTCGGCCATGAGCTGTTCGAAAGCCATAAAGTCGCCCTCTTCTTCGGGATCTCTTGCTGCCTGGATTGTGTAATTAGTATCGTGTATGGATCAAAAGGTGCCGGGAAAGCTTGACATACCTTGGCAAACAATTCACCGATAACGACGAGAGCCTGTGCGCGCTCGATGCGCTTCTCTGTCTTCACCTTCTTGTCGTAAAGAACGTTGTCACAAACGTCCCTGAGCACACCCTGGACCTCGTACTTGGAGCCTCTCCATGCAGCGGCCAGGATCTTGCCAGTAACACGCTTTTCGTACTCCGCGCGCTTCTCATCTGTCCAGTCATCGCCACCCTTCTCCTCCATCTTGGCCATCTCCTCGATCTCCATCTGTGCCTGGATAGCCGTCTGCACGGTACCCCAAGTCTCCTTGATAGTGTTGCCCTTGTCCTTCAGCCTAGAGAAGAAACCGGAAACACCACCGATAATCGGCTTCTGGCTCTTGAGGTAGGTGGCTGCTTTGGAGAGGTAAGTCTGTCCGATAGCGTGCAAGATCTCCAGACCGAACGATTCCATCTTGAGGTTCTCGACTTCGAGGCGCATCTTCTCCTTGAAAGCCTCTGTGACGTCCTTGCCCTTATCAGTCTCTGTCCACACGCTGATGCGGTCGATGAGCTTCTTGCTAAGTGTGTCGACGCGCTCTTCGCGGATCTTTCGGCGCTCGTCCTCGAAAGCGGCCAACTCGTCTCTCTGCTCCTTGCTCAACTTTCCAGCCTTCTTCTCCTTGTCACGAAGCTCCTTCTCTTTGTCTGTCATGCCAGCCGCCGTTGCAGCGGCCTCTTCCTCCGTCCTGTCTGTGATAGCAAGGCGGGTGGGTACACCCTGAGGTTTCTCGCTCGAGTAAGGTGACTCGGTACCGGCAGCGGGTTGAGGTTTGGAGTCGCGCACGGGGATCTCCTGCGTTGCACCCGCAGTAGTTGCCTTGTCGGGCACCTCCTCAGCGGTAGCAGCAGCAGGTGTAGCAGCGGCCGCCTTCTCGGCTGCATCAGCATTACCAGTCTGCTCAGCAGCAAGCTTGTCGGCGGCTGCGGCGGCCTCCTCTGCCTTCTCCGCTTCCTCAGCCTCCTTGGTAGAGATCTCCATGCTCCTGGTCAAATCCTTCATCAGGCTGATCTCTCCGATCCAGTCTTGGAAGGCTTCTCCACCAAAGATCATGGTGAAGAACTCTGACGGGTCCTCGAAGCCAGAGTCGGGCTTCGCGCCCTCCTTGCCGAGTTTGTCATACTGTTTCCTGAGGTCCGGATCGCTGAGGACCTGGTAGGCCTCTCCAACTGCCTGGAACTTCTCGTGGGCGGTGGGGTCGTCCGGGTTCTTGTCAGGGTGGAGACGGATGGCAGCCTTGCGGTAGGCCTTCTTGATCTCGATCTCAGTGGCGTCGGGCTTGACGTCCAAGGCCTCGTAGTATTCGGTGTCGACAACCATTTTGGGCGGTTTGTTATTGTGTTGCAGGTTTTGGGTGGGGCGGGTGTTGCAGTTGGGGATTATTATCTTTACTGGGCGTGGGTAGTGCGGAGATTAAGGACTGCCTGCCAGCGCCAGCGCCAGTGACGTCTCCCTCCCTCGAGCTCATAGGGCTGTGCAAGGTTGTCTTCACAATCATGTGATCGCCATCGGACCAACATCACGACTCAGACTATATTGTAAAATCGAACACGCTCAGAAGATGCCGGCCAAAGACTCTGCAGCCGTAGTAGTCGCGCGCTTCCTCAAGTCGAACAACTACACCGAGGTTCGTCTTGCTCATGGCCTTTATCAGCGCTGCCTACCAGCCAGCTAAGAGGGAAACAACGTACCTTAGTCATATGATGCCTTTGTCAACGAAGCCGGTCTCCCATCAGATGCTGGTACAGTATCGAAGGGAGACCTGACAATCGAGCAGTTACTGGACGAGAAACGGGCCTTTGACATGTCAACACAATTTGAAAAACTCGGCCATGAGACCGAGGAAACGGGTTGGAGGAAGCCTTGTGAGTGTACATCCATCACGACTCGAAACACGCACAGCTAACTTGATCTCAGCTCCGGAGAATGCGACTGTCGTCGAGTCTCTGCCATCGAAATCGAACATCTTGAGTGCCACAATCGAACAGGTCGCCGTCGAGGGATCGCTCAAAGCCCTGATGTTTGCCACCACGGCAGATCGCCGCGTGAACGTACTGGACACACCCTCATGTGCTCTGAGATCTTCAAGCACTGGTCTTCAAGACTCACCAGTACTATCCTCCTTGGTGCTGCGCGAGAAGTACGTCATCTTGACCTCTATGTCTGGCCAGCTTGTCGTTGCGGATCTGGCAGGCAACGTACTCGAAAAACGCCGAGACCATGCCAAGTACGTCGTCAACGTGAAGGTCGTAGACAACACAGACAAGCCACTTCTCGCCACTGCGGCATGGGATAACAAGATCAACATCTACTCGCTGTCAACGACCAATCCGCCGACCCTTGGAGATCCCATTGCTACCATCAGCTTGCCGTCAAAACCAGAGAGCATATTGTTCCTGCAACACCCGGAATCGCAAGAACCGATCATCCTGGTCAGCCGTACAGATTCTACTCATATCTACTACTACACAACGGAAAGTCAGCCCAGATTGCTCGGTCGTCAGAACCTCGCTCCTCATTCGAATGCCTGGGTTGGCTTCACTCCATCAGCTCTCGCCATATGTCCTAACGATTCAAGCCTCTTGGCTTGCGCGACGTCTGCGGTACCTTCAATGAAACTCTTGATCGCGCGTATGCTCATCCCACCCTGGGAAGAGACCGTGACAGCACCTCCAACAGTACTCCGAACATCCTTGCTTGACGACAACCCGGATGCTACCGAGACACAGGCTTCCCAGGCTCGAGTTGCGCTTTTGCTGGCCGACAAAGAAGAAGCTGCCATTCAGATCCATTGCACTACGCTTTCGCCTCAAAGCGCCTACTCAACACCCGCAGTCGCTTGGAGGCCAGACGGCAGTGGCGTGTGGGTCAACGGCGACGACGGAGTGGTGCGCGGAATCGAAGCTGCAAGCGGCAAAATCGTTGCAACGCTCAAAGGCCACGATCCTGGGAGCAAGGTGAGATGCTTGTGGGCTGGCATGGTCGGGGAGGAAGAGTGGCTAGTAAGTGGAGGTTTCGATCAGAAGCTGCTCGTGTGGAAAGTCTGAGGACGTCGATGCTACTGCTACGCAAATCTACAATTTCGCCCGTACTCTCTCCAACTCCTTCCCATCACCACCCCGGACAAGCTGTTCGTTGCGATAGTCGGTGTTGAACGTGATCTCGTTCAGAGGGTTCAGCCTATGCGCACGGTTGAAAAGATCCTCGTACACCTTCCCATCGTATCGTCCCAGCGCCGAGTCCAGCAAATAGTCGGGAATGCACCATGAATCGACTAGATTGACGGCGTGAGGCCGGATTTGCGCCATGAGATCTTGGATCAGCCCTGGCAAGCTATCCAGTTCTTCCTCCTGAACCGCCTGCGCTTTGGCAAACTCCCGCGCGTTGTTGTCCATCGTGTAATAAGCAAATAGCCGGAACAACCTTCGAAGGTGCGGCTGCAATTGGGTTGACATAGGGTCGTCAGATGACTCCAAAGCAGCGGCAAAGTTTGCCACCAGCAACGACTCAGATTCGGCATTCGAGACCTTTCGCAAGAGAAGCAACATGCTGTTCCATGTCTTCTTTTCCTTGTTTCTCTGCACATGAGCGAGATGCGTCATGTACCTCGAACGCCGCTGGAAAGCGCGGACAATATCGGCATCCGACTCGAGTAACTTGAAATCACTTCCAGAAAGGCTGTTCATTTGGGCCAGATACTCTCGACACGAGCGCTCGACCTCATCCTGCGGCTCTCCTTTACAGGCCTCAGCCGCCGCCATTCGTTTGATGAGATAGCTGGCCGTCTGCTGCGTGATCATCCAGTTGTCTCCTTCGACCGTGGGTTTCGACAGGTAGTCCGCGTTCAGCTGGATCAAACCGCTGCCACCTCCGAAGCCATGGCCGCCCAGAGCACGTCGGCAAGTTTCGATGCCGTTGGCGGCGTAATCTGTGCACAGGCTTTTGAGACCTGATGACTGGCTGTGGAGTTCGGCGAGTCTGCTGAAGTCGCCTTTCGAAATATCGGCGCGAGTGTTCTTGTAGAGGGATTGCATCGACGAGCCTGTGTAGTGGAGTGCAAAAGCTGTTGCTAGTAGGGGCAGGATCCGGATCTGGACGGTGGCTGTTCGACGATTTTGTCAGTATCCGCTCTTACGATTAGTATCAGTCCGATCCACAGGTATTGCCCACTTACGATATTCCAGAACAGAAAGCTCAGGTGCCTTCGCCGATGCCTCATCCCGATCCGAAAATTGACGCCGAATCGCCGTATACCGAACCGCAATAGTAACAGCTCTCGCTAATACCATCCGAGCCCGCATCACAATCTTCGCTCGCACAGCCGTGAGACTTCCATAAACGACAGCCGGGTTCGCTGGTTTGGAGTAGGTGCAGGTGTTTGGATCCACTAGCGAGTATCTCGACAACATGGCATTGTGAGGCACCCGGACTTGATCGAAGAGCATGTAACCGTTATCCATCGGGGCATATCCATATTTGGGACCTATATCCTAAAAGACCAGTCAGATTGCATCAATTAAAATCATTAAGTTACCACCTACGCCGACTGCAATTCCTTGCAGAGGTTTGTGGGTGCTCATGTCACGAATCTGAACGATGAACGGGTGAGGTCCGTGGTTGACGAGCTCTTTAGAATCCTTTGATTTGGGGACTAGGAGTTGTGCGACGACGATGGCATGGTTTGCGGTGCGGCCGAGGGAGCCGTTCCACTTGACTCTCTTAGTATGTCTCTGCAGGATCAAACGTCAGGATAAATTGACTCACCCATTTGCTTGCGGTGAGCGTCGGGCTGTTGATGATAAACTCCTGAGTCTCTGGCACCCAGCGAGCCTGGCATTCGATGCCTCGAACGTTACTTCCATGACCAAGCTCTGTCCTATGATAATCAGTAAAAGAACTTCACGAAGCGACACGAAGTCAACTCACTGAGCATAACATCCAATCACATCCCAATTATACACCTTTGGCAACCAATAATCGCGCTGCTCATCGTTCCCCTGCTCCTCGATCGTAGTGATAAACATTTCGACATGCACCATGTAAGGGCTCACATCATCACATAAATACACCGCCATCTCGTGATCCTCTTCACTCCAGTTGTGCTGGTCGACCAGCCGCCGGAGTTTCTTGCCACGAGCGAGACCCAAGTGATAACGCTCTGGTCGAGACAGGTTCTGCTGTCTTGCTTTGCTGAACAAAGGGTCGTTTTCCAGGAAGGGAAGAATACGGGCTTGTCTTTCTAGAAAGCCGTTGCCGGATAAGAGGTGCTCGGATAGGGCCCTGACTGGCACGTCTGATTGTTCACGTTCTCTGGCAAGGATGGTTGGTCCTGATGGTGACGCTGGCTGGAGATTGTCTGTGAAGTCTGGCATGGTGGCAATATTGTGCGACGGATTTGATATGACCAAGTTTGTTTGAGGTCGTCTCTGTTGGCACGTTGTTTCGCTGATTGTAGCTGATTTCGAGTTGCGCTCATCAGGCTGAGGGCGATGTTGTACATAAACATATATACATCGGTTGACCGCTACCGATATCCTCGGCCGTCAATACAGGCGAAGTCGGATGATCGTCGTTTCCAGCCCCGCAGCAATCCAATGAATAAACAAAAGCTTATTCCCGCGCAGCGACATCGATAGGTGTTTGTTCTTGCTTTTACACAGCGATAACGCACTTCGACAATCTTGTGATCAGAAAGTTACTTGAGAAAGATCTAAAGTCCGATAATCCAAAAGATTCCGGGCGCCCTTCGGTTGACTGAGACACGAGCGACTTCGCTATCTGCTTGAGTGAACTCTGTACACCAAAGAGCTTAAAGGCTCTCAAAAAGACCGGACATACCGGGCCTACCAAGTTGAAAGAAGTCCAAGCAGTCTCCAATATCGGACGGTGAAACTGTTCATCGGACAAAAAGGCACCTGTTTGCCAAAGCTGCTCTTACACGAGACCGAATTTCGGACCAAGAAGAACATCAAGGAAGCCGCCTTCATATGCATTCTTGAGCCCTCATCGAGATCCTCGAAAGTCCCGCCAACGATCTTTTTCAGGCCCTCCTGAAGAACACAGCATCCAACCCACCATGGACGACCGGACGCTCCACGTCCCACCACACACCGGCCGCGACATCCTCCCATGCCACTCTCTTTTCCAGCGCCTTCTCCGGTTCGCGCACCAATACCCTCCCAGGCTCGCAATCCGCGATGGCAACACAGGCCACGAAGCAACGCACATCCAGCTCCTCAGCGATGTTTTAGCCATGAAGGAAAGGCTCTGGAACACCATGAGCCAAGACGTCCGCCTGGCTCTGCAGCGCAAAGAAGAGGTTTACATCGCCTTGCTCGCGCCTGGTGGGCACGCTTACGCCGTCGGTCTACTGGCGATTCTTGCAGTTGGGGCTGCGGCGGTTCCGATGACTGTGGCGTTGCCGCCGGAGGAGGCTTTGTATTTCGCCACCAAGTCGCGCGCGGTGGCGGTTTTGGTGTCGCCTGATGCGCTGCGCTTGGGTGTTGCTTTGGAGAAGCTCGTCAAGCAGCAGGAGGTTGGAAGTTGTTTCACTTGCATCCCTGTTGAGCCTTGCTTGTGGACGACGCCCCTGAGTCCAGAGCAAATCATCATCTCTGCTGACTTGTATCTGGATGATAATGCTCCTGGCGTGGTGATCTTTACAAGCGGCACGACTGGGCCGCCGAAGGGCAGCGTGATGAGGCGAGCGTACACATTCGACGGCGCTTTGGCTGTGGCAGACCACTACGCCGTCACACAAGACGACGTCTTGCTACACCTGCTCCCCGTACACCACGCGACAGGCCTGGGAATTATGTTCTTCCCCTTCCTGGTCAGTGGCGCCCTGATCGAGTTCCGCTCTGGTAGCTTTAGCCCCGAATGGACGTGGTCTCGATGGCGCAGAGGCGGCGTAACCTTCTTCTCTGGAGTTCCCACAATATATATGCGAATGATGCGACACTACCAGCGGACCATCGCGCACGAGCCTAACGTGCGGGAATACGTCGAAGGCGCTAGGAGACTGCGTGCTTGTATCTGCGGCACCTCAGCTTTGCCCAAGCCCATTGCCGATTTCTGGGCGGAAATCCTGGGACGAAAGATCCTCCTCCGCTACGGCGCTTCGGAAATCGGTGCTCCGTTCAAGGTCTCGCCATCTGATTCGAGTGTGCCGGACGGCAGTGTTGGCACCAAATTCCCTGGCTACGAAATCAAGCTGTCGAAGACCGGCGAGGGTTCAGATGGCACAGGTCTGCAGGGTGAGGTCCTCGTCAAAGGCCCGGAGATGTTCTCAAAGTACATTTTCGACTCAGCCGCCACAGCAGCTGCGCATGATGAAGACGGCTACTACAAGTCGGGAGACATCGCGCGCCGAGAAGGACAGTATTACTATATCCTGGGACGTGCCAGCGTTGATATCATCAAGAGCGGCGGGTACAAGATCAGCGCGTTGGACATCGAACGCGAAATCATGGCGTTGCCGTATGTGGCCGAGGTCATGACAGTCGGAGTCCCAGACGACGAGTTTGGTCAACGAGTGGCGTGTACGGTCAGCCTCAAGGGCGCAACGGACACTGACAGGCCATTGCGCAAGCTTACGATCCAAAGATTAAGGCAGGACTTGCGAGCCAGACTAGCCGGCTACAAGATGCCAACTTTGTTGAGAATCGTGGATGGAGAGCTTCCCAAATCGGGGACCGGGAAAGTGATCAAGAAGGTTCTCGGTCCAGAGCTTTTCCCAAAGGATTATGCGTTTTTGCCGGAAGTCCAGGTCTGGCAACCTGGCGAGACGAATGAGAAAGCCAAGCTGTAGTGTTGCGATGTCTGCCAATTTGATGACTTCCCAGCCTGTGACTTGTTTGTCATTCGCCTCCGTCGGCATTGGAGGAGACAAGACTGTATTGTCACTTCCATCTCCATATGTATACTGCAGTTCCACACAGAGGTGGAATCATGCGATGCGACCCTGAAACGAGAACGAAAAGACGTAATCGTCTTGACAAGTTTCCATTCGGTGAAAAGCGCCGAGGAGAAAAGCGCGTAAAGTGAATCTTGATAATGTAGAGTAGACGGATTAAAAGGTTTGAATGGTATGGTAACGCCGGTTTCGGTTCTGTCTGCAAACGATAGATTCGCTCTCGCACCAGCTGTCGTACTGCATCAAGCAGTTTTTGGAATTTCGGTCTTCGCATCGGTCGCGCCTATATTCGTACACTCGCAGGCCGCCTTCTGTAACTTCAGGGTGAACAGCTTCACTCCGCGCTGTGTGCAGCAAATCTTGCCTTCCTCTTCTCGGCAGCCTGCTTGTCGGCTTCGGTCATCCATCCACCAGAGCCGGACTTGCCATTGGTAGCAGGCTTCTCCTTCCTCTCGCTGCCTTGTCTGCTTCCGGGTCCGGGCCTCTGGCGGCTTCGCTTGCGGATGCCGCCATCTTGTGTTGTCTCCGACGCTCTCTTCTTCTCCTTCTCTGCGCGCTGAGGTAACGCCTGGTTGAGCAGACCTGGCATGACCGTAGTACCGAATCTCTTCGCCCTCTCCAGCTGCTTCAGTGTCTCATCAGTGCTGGGGTCCAGTCCAAACTTCTCGGCGCGCTTCTTGCGCTTCGCAATCTCTTCATCCAATGTGCGCTCTTGCAGGCCCAGCGTGAAATCTTCGGGTGTCTTGCGCGGCTCGGCCGCTGCCTCTGTTCCTTGTGGTGCGTCGTCGGTCTTGGGGGCGGCAGGTGCAGCTCCCACGGCGTCATCGGGCTTTGTGGGATCTTCGCCTACTAGTTGGTTGGGCACGGCCTGAGGGTTCTGTGGTTGTCCGAGTCCACCAGCGGCAATGGCAGTCGCGTTAGGCTCACTAGTAGCAGCTTTCGCGGTTTCGGTGGCAGGCTCCTCGTCCCAGTCGATCTCATCTTCAGCAACGGCAGGCTTCGCGGAGGTTCCCTGAGCATCGTGATCTTCGAGGCGCTTGACAAGATCGGCCTTCTTGCCATTGTGAGGGAGACCGCGCTCCTTGCAGAGCGTCTGGAGCTCGTCGTTCTTCTTCTTGGCGTATTCGGCCATTGTTGTCGTTTCCGATGGATTTTGTTCAGTGTGTTGTTGTTGAAGTGAAGATTAGGCAGATCTAGGGCTTGAGTGCTTTGCGCGAATGAGTTTGTGATGGTTATTGCGTTGACGTTCGTTTGGAGCAACGCGTTAACTAAGCACGAAGGCTGGGGCTTGTCCCTAGGTGCACGTGCCACACTAGGCTAGAGTGACGAACAGGGAGGCATGCTGGGCACAAAATAATTGACATCTTCACTTGCAACTACTGAAGAGAACATGCTACGCAGAGCACACCCGCATGGTCAACTCGTATATGATAATGTGAAGAAGTGCAAACACTGTCACTTGGAAACGTCTATCTAATCCGTTGTACCGTTGTAGACTCACTCCACACAGCTATGCTCGGGTATCTTACTGCAATCCTTACGCCTTGCCTTTATTCCCATTCATCAGGGCTCGCTTCGACCAAGACCATTGACCTCCTGGCCTCAATCCCACCTGTGCGCTTCATCACCGCCAGCCCAAGACTTGTCCGTGTAGCCAATTTCACTCTTGACCTTGCTCACCATGTCCTCTGGACCCATGTTCTTGCCCTTGTCATCGCTCAATTTCACCGCGGGAACACCCTTGGCTTCTGCCAGCTTGATGACAATGTTGAGAGGGACACTCTTTTCGTTGGTTCCCAAGTGTACGAAGTCATTGGTGAAGAAGGTACCAACGCCAAACGCCGGTGTCAAACCCGCAGCCTCTGTGGCCTGCTTGTATTGAATGCACTTCTCCACATTCAACGAGTCGGAAAAGACGATGGTCTTTGCATCCTTGATGCCCTGGTCGTCGTAGAAAGAGCGCATCATCTTGATGAAGTTCAATGGGTCGCCACTGTCCTGGCGAGTGCCCGTGAAGATTTGTGCATAAGTCGGCGGGTTCGATTCGACCTCATCTGTAGTATGACTTTTGGGTGCTGGCTGAGTGAATGCTCTGAGGAAAGCTGGCGTTCCGAATGTGTCTGTGAGTGCAATGCTGAGCACGCCTTGCCCGAAAGCACCAGTCCAGTACTGCAATGCCTTCTCGTTTGCACCAGCGTAATCGCTTGTCAATGCAGCGATCCCCATGAACCACTCATGAGCGACGGTGCCGACTGGTGCGACGCCATATTTCATAGCAAAGTGCACGTTGGACGTTCCACTGAACTTCCCCTTGAAGCCCTTGCTCTGCGCTTCTTTCTGGGCATCAATCAGACCACTCATGACGAGCTCGTGGGTCTTGTAGTCGCGTCTCCGGCGGCTGCCGAATTCACTAAAGAAACAGCCGGCCTCCAGCAATTGCAGGCCCTTGTTCTTAGCCTTTTCGACTTGGCCGTCGTGATTCCAGTTTGTATCAACGAACTTGAAGTAAGCTTCCGAGATGAGTGCCAGCAGTGGGATTTCATATAGAATCGTCTCAACCCAAAGACCAGAGACCGACAAGCCAACTTCACCAGTCTGAGACTCGTCCTGAGCTCCGTCATCATTTGCCGAGAAAGTAAGCTTCAGCTGCTGATCTGGCTTAAGACAGAAGTCTTTGAGGAAGTCCAAGTATTGTTGGCTCAGATAAGGGCATTTGTTTCTCAGCCAGTCGATCTCCTCGCTCGTGACACGGATGTTGCCGAGCTTGTCGACCTGTGTTTGAAGCCAATTGAACGCGGCACGGTTGAGCTCCATGTGCGGTGTACGGTTGGTGAACTTGTATGAGACTGAAGTGTCGGGAAAGTACTTGAGGACCGCACATTGCATGGTGAGCTTGTAGAGGTCGGTGTCAAGCAGCGAACACACGCCATCTGGCGAAGGCTGCCCGTTGGTTGTAGTCATAGTTGGTGAGGCTTTTCGGATGGCAGGCTGCTGTTGAGCTTCTCTGACGATATACTCAGACGTGTCGAGGCGGTGATATGAAACGTCTGTGGATCCGGATCGGGGCGATTTGTGAGTTGAATCTATGAAGTTTTGTACAGCGCGCGGTAGGTTGACGTGCAACGACCTGGAAGCCGAAACGAAGGCGGCGTTTGTCAGAAATTCCGTCGAAGCCGTGGAGTCGGAGATTGTCGAGTCAACAAAAACACCAACAACGAGAGCGAACCGGAATCCTTAGGTTGACTGAACTTTACTTTACGAATTTATATGCAAACGCAGGCTCAGGTTCCATCAGTCTCGCCACAACAGTCATCCATGACTCACGTGATGCGAGTGAAGTGATCTTCATTTGCAAACGAAGACTGAAGCTCCTCGGACATGACGTCGGCGCACATGAAAGCTGCAAGCGCGATGCATACCGCGCGTGAGATAAGGAAGGTTTCAAGGTTGTTGCTGCCCTCCAAGCGCATTCAATCACTATCACTCTGACCGGTGTGCACCATCACGCTTCGACACCAACACTCTCTCCCTCGAGCACTCGACTCGGTGGTACGACGACGACGACGTGCGATCAATACCGGTCTCACATTGCACCACGGCGAGACCACTCATCTGCAACTCACAACGGCTTGGTCTCAGAACCCCTACCATTGACGATTGACCCTTCCTAAACCTTACACAACTACATACACAACTACACAACTTCACACACGACCACATCTCGTCCAAGATGTTGCGCTGGTAAGTTGGCCTCGACGCCCCTCACTACGTATGCCATCTGCTAATGCATTCACAGGTACCAAGCCAAGTTGGCCTCGCGCCCGATTCTTACCCAAGCCGTCACCACCGGCGTCCTCTTCGCGACCGGCGACACCATGGCCCAGCAGCTCGTCGAAAAGAAGGGCTTCAAGAACCACGACCTCTCCCGTACCGGCCGCATGGTCTTCTACGGCGGTTGCATGTTCGGTCCTGCCGCCGTCAAGTGGTTCGGCTTCCTCCAGAAGAAGGTCGTGATCCCGGGCAAGCCCAACCTTCAGATAGTCGCGCGCGTCCTCACCGACCAGACCGTGTTCGCTAGCACCAACCTGTTCTGCTTCCTCAGCACCATGGCGTTGTTGGAGGGCACCGACCCGAGAAAGAAGCTGGAATCGACATACTTCAATGCCCTGTCCAAGAACTGGATGGTGTGGCCGGTCGTGCAGATGATCAACTTCAAGTTCGTCCCATTGCCTCACCAGGTTTTGTTCGTCAACTTCGTCTCCCTCGGTAAGTCTCACGTTCGGACGAGTAACAACGTGCGTGGAGCTGACGTATTTTACAGGCTGGAACTGCTATCTCAGCATGCTCAACAGCCAGCCCGCAGGCGAGCCCGAGTACCCTCCGGACATTTGAGCCAACACTCTCCACATCACCAATCATTGCGCACGCTTGCTATCGGATTAGCACAGCGCTGGCGCTACTTCAATACCCCTACACATACATCATACACGCGTATACCAGGCATCATAGCGTTATCTTGGGTTAATGCGAGGCGTTATCGAATCAGGGTCATCAGTTGCATAGGTATGGATGGCATAGACTTGCATCTGGACAATAGCAATCACAGGCATGGCGACATCAGCTTTCTTCCTTTGCCTTTGCCTTCTCATCCTCCTCGGGCGTTCGCGTCCTCAATTGCAAGGCATGAATCCCACCCTCGGCAGCCATCTCGTCTTTGAGTAGACCGTACACCATGCGGTGGCGCGCGGGCTGCATCTTCGACTTGAACTCTTCTGATGTGATGAACACGCTGTGATTGTCAGTGGGGTTCGCCGTTGAAACGAAAGCTCCTCGATTGAGACTATACCGGAAATGTGTCTCTTGTGATGTGCTGTCTTTCATGGCTTTGTGGTGAGCGTGCTTGTGTGAGTCGTTGAAAATCTCCATTGATGTCGGCTTCAAGGCCTCTGTGATCTGTAATTGTTTAGCACTCGTCTGAGATATGCTGTCTGTTCCACTGTCGCTAAACATCAATAGCAGCGAAAGTCAATTGATAGCCCCATACCTTCGATCTGATCGCATCCTCCATCGGCGTCTGAGAAGTAGACATGGTCGACAGCGGCCTTCGCAGCGCTGACTGCACCGCTCTTCGAAGCATTAAAAGAATTGAAGTTGCAATGTGTGCTTTCGTCGCAGCAAGATTGTAAAATTTGTCCAATGGTAGACAATGGGATGGTAACTCGCAAAGGCGAAGCAGGCGCAACTCGCCTGAAAAGCACAGACGGATGTCAGCTTCGAGATGATCTCATCTTCGAGATTTGATGCTTCCGCCTTTGCTGCTCCTACAAGCACACAACAACATGTAGCACACTGCGCAGAAACGATGGCGCCTATCCGCCGCTACCTCCGCATAACAAAGTACTCGGTCCTGGAAGTACGCATATACCCCGAAAAGCCCTCCGACGCGCCCTGGCTACTCTCCACCCGCGACCCGGTCCTCGCGCGCGTGATCGAGGAAGTGCGACCTCTAGTCCTACCGAAGCTGCGCGAAGAGAATGAGAACGCGCGGAAGAAGGGAGGCAAGAAGAAGAAGGGGATCAGAGATGTTGCGAGCCAGGAAGACTTCGAGGTCGTCATGTTCTTGACCGAGGGCTTGACGAGGCACTCGTTGATCACCAAGCAGAAGGCATTTAGCAATAAGCCCAAGCTTCAGTCTACGGGGAACAAGTTGACCGGGTGGTTGAATGGTGCCAACAATAGTGAGAATCCTATCACTTTGGAAGATGATGGAGAGGTGCCTGAAGGCTTGAGGGAAGAGGCTGGAGACGAACCTGGGCTCAGAGATCTGAGCCTCGCCGACGGAGACAATGGTGCTGCTAAGCGAAAGGCGGATCACGAGGAAGAGGAAGCGGGCAACGAGGCACTTTTCGTGAGTTCAGACGACGAGGTCACGTTTCAAACACAACGCGCTGCACCCGTGAAGCGTCGCAAGGGCGCGAGGCCGCAGAAGAATACACGCGGCAGCAGCAACGACGATGAAGATGCCGAAACTGGCAGCGGAAACGAAGCCGCCGCCTCCGCCGGCGAGGACGACGACAAGAAGAAACTGGGACTGAAGACGACCTACGACGGATTTAGCATCTACGGTCGTATCCTGTGTTTGATCGTCAAGCGCAAGGGCAAGAAGGCTGCCCCGGGCACCATGGGCGGCGGCAGTCAGATGATGGAGGAATGGGTCAGCACGCAAGTCGCGCAGGAGACAGGGCTCATGGACGACGACAACGAGGGTTGAAGATCGAAAAGAACGTCAATACGACAGACCACCTGATTCACAGCCTTGCAACGCATGCTGCTCATTCGCGCGCATGCCAATAAAAAGAGCCCCCAGTATCTCTGGTCATTTGCGAAACGCCTGTGTATACCTGATACAAGTCGCATTAACTCCTTCGCCATGGATGTCGTGCATAGTAAGGATTCAATCTCTTACACTTGAACCCTGCATCTTCAGCTCGTTACTCGCATGAAGATGGTGTGGAGCGTGGTTGGGGGGTGGTTGTTGCGAATATAGAACATCGCAATCCCGGTCGAAAGCGAAGAAGTCCCTGGCATGTTACAGATTGACTCATGTTTCATCTCAATTTCGAATAAACATCATGGTCTGCAGCTGTGCAGGGAGAGAGGATGCGCGGGCCACTCTCGCTACACGTGGGATGCGAGGAATAAATCGTGCTCACGCTTCGGCATGACATGCATTTGCGATTCGTTATTATTGATAGCACGAATCGACTGTCTCCTTGATGTGCAAAAGCACATGGCCAGTGGAAGGCGAGAGTCAGGATACCTGCCTACGTGTAGTAGTAGAAGGCGGACTTCGCCGCCAGACAGAGCTAAGGTATACGACTCTTCGTACGAATGGGTTGAAACGAAGACGTCGACTTTTTCTCGCCGAATCTTCGTGACTTTTTCCAGAAAAGAAGGAGTTACCCATCTCATGGAATCGTCCATTTGCTCGATTGCGTATGACGGGGGGCCATCCCCCGAGGGCTGTGCAAAGTTGCAAACAACGGCGGACAAGTGTCGACTAGCAAGAGGTAGCGTACCAAACAAACTGTCGCAAAACCTCCTTCTCGTCCCTCATTTCGTCTTCCAGCTCGTCCGAGTTCCGTCCTCTTGGGCATGAATACATGTAGATTCCGTAGGTAGGTAACCAATCCAAGCCTCGGAGTCGCGAGCGAAGGATTCACGCCACAAGCAGACGCGAATTAGATCTCCAAAACAAAATCTCCATGTCCCGTCTGCGAATGCGAGGGTAAACCTTCAGGCAGGCAGTTCTAAAGTAAGGGGAGGATGAGGAGGATATCAAATTACCAACTTTTTCTCTACCTGTTGTCTTCCCCCGCAAGAAAACATTTACTGATCAGTGATACGATCACTGTGGATGACTTTACGAAGGGTGAAAATCCACGATCTGCGAGGCCACGAATGCCTCTGACTTAGTTTGACGTGACCAATACACGTGTCGTAGCACGCGGACTTTCGTAACCACTACCCACGGTCGGGTCTTGCGAGTAAGAGTAGCGCAGGAGAATAACGACATGCGAAAAAGTGGAAGCTGTTACGTGTGCACCGTTGGGTGGTCAAACTGGTGACATGCTGTGTGTCGTACCTCTAGCCGTGGCCTCTTCTTACGTGCTTGCCACTCTACCGCGTAGGCAGACCACAGCGACGATTTTGATCATTCATCCAACACCAATCAATCGATAATGCGGCTCGACTCCACCCTTCGATGACATGTAGAGGTCATAGAAGGGTTTCTGATATAGATAGCAGTTGCCAATAGTACGAGGTGCAAGACTGTCACCAGCTTGAAGATCTCCCTCTCCGCAAGCCGCGAGTGCCTTCTTTTGCAAAATGGAACGGTTCGCGGCCAAGGCTACCGGTGTGATGAACCACGGTGGACGGCAGGCAGCCAACACATTTTGCCTAATGACCTTGGAAGCCATCTATTTTCGGTAGGGCAATCTATTGAACAACCAGACGATGCGAGAATCAAGTCGTCACGTTGATATTGTCATTTATTTGCCTCCTGCATAACACCGACGACCGCTTACCGACACCGTGGAAAGGGCGTGGGGGTGTGTCGCCATGCACAGATATCGGTATTGGTGCACAGCACCCTCGCACCTTCGGCTGCCTGCAGGTCACTACAGTATGGTAGTGATGATCGCAATCGCAATCGCGGGAAAAATGACCATCTGAAACATTCCCACCTCGCTGTGACTGTATTCTGCCGGATTCGCATGACATTGACAGACAGGAGTCAAAGGCGGACAATTATCGACATGCACGACACTGCTCATCCTCCACCTCACCTCACCTTGCCCTCAATATTGTTCCGCCCCCACTTATTGGTATGCAAGTATGCCGTGCCATCTCGATCCTTAGCAGGCACGGCAGGCTTAGGTCCTTTCCTGTTCCTGTTTCCTGTTCCTGTCAAGAAATCAAGAATAGTGGGACAGCCTCAGCGAGCGCGGGATGGCCAAAGAGTGGAATGGAACGACACGCCGCGGGATGGATCGCGATGCTGTCACCACCTGTCAACCAATACTAGCAGGCATGGGAAACCGTACTATCAACTCGCTAAGGACGACAATAGCGGCCGGTGGAATAGCTGCGGTGGCACGGCTGAAGGAGCGAGAAGGATTTTTCTGCTATCGATTCCAAGTGATTCCTTTTTTTTTGGTGGCGCTTTTGCGATGATGCGCACAATTCATACCGACCGGATAACCGGCGACCGCGACGGTGACGAGCACGAAAAGCTGCCTTTTCCATCCATGGCGAAATTTGGCACTGGCACGATGGAATGGCGGATTTGCTAGACTGCCATGCCAGAACTGCCACTACTACTCCTCTACATGCGGCTCAAGATGAGCGGACAATCGCTTGGCCGCAAGCGAGATCGAGCATCATTTCTAGGCGGGATGGTTATTATTGGGAAACGAGATCGGTCGTCGGGGTCTTGGCGTCTCGTGTCGCATTCGAAACGTTTGATCATTATCATTGTTATTGGTAAGGAATCGGGTAGAGATGATGATGACGAAGAGAACCTGTCATGGTTCGCTCCCCATCATTCTTGAACAGCTACATCCTTCAAGCGCACGGCTGGAGAAATGAGAAATGAGATGGAAACTTTCTGACTAGAAGTCGTTCCGCGGAGGAACTCCATAGTGGGTGGTCGGGCCTCACTCCTCTGCTGACATTGAAGAGTTAGTTTGATGCCCGATGTTGATGGTGATGGACCATCACGAGCTTGACGCAGAGTTGAGGCTTCAAGAGAAAAGACCCTCGGGCATCGATGCATACGTTAGCAAAGGTGAAACATTCCTCGTAGCTGAAGATCATCTATTAGGATCTGTAAAGATATTCACTCGCTGCGGAGTTCAAGCTCTCATCAAGCGATCGATCAGCAGGGGAGCGACTCCAAACAGGCAACTTTCGTTCTTCGGGATACTCCGACACGGAATGGTATACGCAGTTCGCTGCTTATGGCAGCTGATGTCAGAATTACCTATAGAGATCATTGGAACAGCTGGCTTCGTGTCAGTGTCGTACGTTCTTCCTCGCCTGATTTCTAAATAGGGGGTGCAATTGAGTTTCTCGCCCAGGATGCCGGGGTCGGACACCACGTGGTGGCGCTCGTGCGTCTACGAATCTGCCCTTGCAGTGCGCTCGCTTTGGGAGGCCGCCATGCCGCTCGTACCCTATTTGCTCGCCCAGTCAAGCCGATACTTCCCAATGTCGCCTACAGACGACGCGGCCAAGACCAGCTGACCGTTTCGTCCGCTTCCTTACCGCCTGCGAACTGCACGAAGCTCTGCTCCAGCGACATGGCTGACAGACAGGCATGGCTTGTCAGAGGTTCATATCCAGCGAGCTCGCTCACTCACATGGGCGTCCGGCTCTCGCCTCGGAGCTGTGAGAGGCTGCGCGAGGCCGTTCGAGCCGCCGCGTGTCGTACGCCTTGAAACGCCGTGCAGCTGCCACGGGTACCGGATGGCTGCTTTTCCTTTCCTTTCTTTTCTTTCGAGAAGGCAGATCTCGCGCCCAGCGGCCAGCGGTCAGCGAAGCGTTACCGGGTTTTGCGCCCAGCGTATTCCTTCTCCCGTTCTTCTACCGCCAGTCGTGCAATCAAAGCTAGGCCGCATGCTGGGCAGCGATCATGCCAATTTGCCACCCACTCGTGCCACTCCAACCATCGCCGGGGCGAGTAAGCAATAGTAAGTCCGGGGACGGTTTTAGCACTCTGCCGTGCTAGCGGACGGTGAAACGCCCACCTCGCAGCAGCCAGGGCCCGTTGCGCGCTCGGCTTCGCTCGCTGAGGCAGACAAAGTGGCAGGTTTTGGAAAAAGGCATTGGGGCTTGCCCCCCCTGGGCGCACGTCCAAGGCGGCCAGCCGCCAGTGTTTCGGGCTGCCCGCATGGTTCGCATGAGCTGCGTCCGAACTCTGTGCCTGTCACCGTGCTTGTAACGGGCCTAATTAGACTTTGTGTGCCTGATGCAAGCTGTCGCAGGCCACGACGATCAGGGTTTCCGCCTACAACAATGTGACTGGAGGCCTCGTGTGCTCTCGTGTTCACAGGCGGACGGCGGACGGCCGAGACATCGAGTGCGGCAGTGGACGGTAGACTGGGCACTACCACTACGGCTGCCCTCGTACTGTACCTGTACCTGTGGTACTCTGTTTGAAGGCGGCCGTTTGCTGCCCGCCCGCCCTGCCCGCCTGTTTGCTTGTTTGCCTGCAGCGCTACAGAAGGGCAATGGTTGGAAATATAGTGGTGCGTGCGCTTACGATAGCCTTCGAGCCACGGTACATGCCGCGGTTGCTCTGCGGACGATGCTTGAGCCGCCTACCTAACCAACTTGCCAACACTGGTCGAGTAGGAGTTTGTTCGGCCGCGCCGGAAGAGGCGTGCTGTCAGATGTTGGGCGAGAAGAGGAGGTCGTGGAAGCATAAACGGGCTTGGGTCTAGTGCTGGCCATGGAAATCGCCAGTGTAGTAACACCAATGGTCACACCACTAAGGTCAGTACGGTACAGTAGTAGTAGTCACGCTGCGATATGCCTTGCCTTGGGCTTGGCTTGGTGAGGGCTCGGGAGCGAGAGGACAGGCATGAACAGGCACAGACGCGCCCATGTCAGCCCTGCCGTGCTGCAGTCATCCGGCTGGTTTAGCTTCGGCCGCCAGGCGGCGATTGCTGCTCTCCTTTCCCAGGCATCTGTATGAAGCAGCACACGGACACACCGCCGTTCTGGATACTGACTTAGTGCCAGGGTTAGTTCCTGCCTTGGTTTGCATCATGCGAAATGGGAAATGACGCCCTGCACGAGCTGACATGGCCTATATCTACATTGCTTCCTTCGGCCTCTTCTTGACCTCTGTTTTGTCTTCTCCACCATCCAACGCTCCTACAATCCTCAAGTCGAACGTCCAATACAAACAACAGCCACTTCCCAATCGACCATATCGACCGACCAATCAATCAACCAAACCAAACCAAACCACCAACAAGACCAACGACCTCGACATCAACCCAAGGACTAACGCTTCTAACAACCACAACCCAACACAACAACAACCATCACGGGCTACTCTCCTCTCTTCCGTGATCTTCAGCGTCAGCGACTCCTCCTGCCAGCCTCGTTCGCTGCCAGCCGCCAACCATCTTCAATCATCCACCGTCGACTCCTCCAGTCGTCAATCCCTCTCCTCACAATGCCTGCCGCCAGCTTCCCTCCTTGCCCTGGTCCTCCTCCCACCAGGCCTCTGCCTCCGCTTCCCAAATGAGAGTTTCACTTCCACGATCCTCTCCACCCCGCTAGGAACTTCGATCCTGCGGAGAACGAATCTCACGCACCACCGCCAGTACTTGATCATGGCCCTCACCTGGTTTTCCTAATAACGACAACTTATTAATCGGCTCGCCCGCCGAACCGCACGACTTCGACCTTCAAGAAGCGACCTTGGCTGCCTGCAAGAGCCCCAGCTGTCGATCGAGCCATTGACGCGGTCATTTGCGCGTCTGCCGCTGTACCCGGCGCTGATTGGCCTCCCAATTTCCAGCCCTGGCCTTTCATCCCACGCCAGACATCGTCACATGGCCGCCGTCTCCGCCTGCATGCATGCATATTCTCTAATGCACTTAGCAATCTCTCGCAGAGCGCAGGCTGCCAGCGCACTCTCGTCAAGCCCCTATCATCTCACCAGCATGTGACCAGGCAGGCCTGTTCACTATTGCTCTCTGAGTCACCGACCGTCGCTTGCAACTGCCACCATACAGCCATCTTCCTCGGCCTGGTCGTTCTTTCTTCTACTTAGCCGGATGTCCCGGTCTCCCGCTTGGATATCGCTCATGCAAGGAGCATCTTCCTGCCTTCGCCTAAAAATGGCGACGCAATACATTTTTTAATGAGGCTTCCATGCCTCGATGGATTCTGCCTGCAGGGCCACGCTTTTCGCTCGCTCGCTGCTGTAATTTTACTTCTTGCTTCTCTTTTTTCTTCTTTGGTTTCGGAGTTCGGAACCGGATGTATATACCCCATAGGCTGCAGCATACTTGCGCGCCTCATTTTCTATTATAAGACAATCAATCGTTACAAGACGAGCCCACTACTGGGCTTGTCTCTTTCTCTCAAACACAAGCATCTCTACCTCACTATCCTCTCACACACATACACATTCGCCTGCGTTCCCGCTCCTCGCCCTGCTTTGCCTCCGCACGAGGTATCCTTGCGGATCTTCATCTATTCTCCCGCCCGAATCTGCAGCACACAAGCATCATCAATCAATATCATCCCCGATATATGATCGCTGCTGCCTGCAAACATGTTTGACCCTCCGCCGAGCGTGTGTGCAGTGCAGCTCCCCTGCATTTTTTTTGTCCGTCGTCTGCAGATTGATGTGCCTGCATTGCACCTGCAAGCACGTCGTCCGAGCGGAGAGTCAGCCGATCATATTTTCATCAATATCATCGCTATCCTTGGGTTAATACTACTACTACTACGTGTTGTCATGAGCATGGGAGATCATCACCCCAGACCCCAGACTATCGTTTCTCGCACGGGTACGTTCCTCAAGTCATGTGTAGGCATGCAATAGTGTGATTTTATATGTATATGTAAATGTATATGTAAACGTATTGTATCCATCCATGAACTCGCACGTATTCAGATGCGTAAGCAATGCACAATACATAGCACATCAGCAAGTCGTTCAATAACTTAGTCTATCTATAATTATGTAAGTGGTACCACTGCCCTGGGAGTGCGTTCAAGATACATGTCACACACAACCCAAGGAACTCCATCGCCACGAATCATGCTGTACGGCACATCCGCGGTGTCCTCTTTCTGCCTCACTGATAGCAGTCAGTATGATGTGTGCTTATGGCGGGCTGGACTGGAAGTTTTGCGTCGAGAGCTTTGTCTGGGTAACTACCGCTCGCCTCCACCTTCCACAAACCCACATCCCATCACTTCCTAACTTTCAACCCAACGAGTCATGCCTTTGCATATCGGAGGATTTTTGGTATGTAGACTATCGTTTCAACCGTTGTTGCTTGTGGGAAACCTACGAGTCCACAACGGTCTGGGAGCTCTCGAAGTTAGGTTTCGTTGGTAATCGCGATAATGGAGCCGGTGGTTGGTATCTATCTTTCGCATGAGTCGTGGTGGGCGATGGTGGAGTGGTTGTGGTGAGTCGGAGAGGAGAGGAGAGGAATCCGCCGCCGGTGGTCTAAGACCTATCTACCTAAGGTAAGGTTTTCGATGTATCGCGAGCTAGGCATGATCGATCTCGTATGAATCACGCATAGATGGGCATAATGCTTGTTTGATTCAAGCGGTCTAGTGCTGAAGTCGGCGGATGGGCCGGAGAGAGGGTGGGGAGTACTTGGGTACGGTGGTAGTGTACCTGTTACACGCAGGCTCTAGACTCTTGAGGCGGATTGATACTCGATATTCGGTGAGGCTGTTTTCGACAGCTCGCGTGGACTGGTGAGTCCTTGAAGATATCTGTCTGAGGTGAGGGCTTTGGTGCGACGGTGGAGAGGATAGCGGACACTACCTAGGTACTGCTACTGCTACTGCTACGTACATGTACATGTACAAATCCATGTCTTGGAGTGAGAGCAGAACCTTCCGGAGAAAACTCCTCTTGGAAGCTTCCAATGTGTGCAGTCGCCTGAGCTGATTGCACGCCTTCGTCCATCACCATCTTCATCTTCACCTTCGAGACAGCTAGAACATAGATCACCCTAGAATTAATATCCCTCAGATCTCAACCAAATCCAACCCTTCTCAGTAAATCGTTGACAAAACCACCGTAGCATATACCCGACAGTAACATCGAAACATGGAACCCACAGCAGTCAAGAAGTGTCCATGCCTCTCGTAAGCATTTTGACAGGCTGCTGGACACCACTACTACTACGACAGGTATAGCAACTTGTTCCGGAACAAATTCCTTTACTTGCACATACAGTAGGTGATTCCGATCAACGTCCTGCTGTCTGTCCCAAGAAGGCATGTAGGTGGCCCAGTCACGAAAGATTTGTAATCAATGCTTGGGGCTGATGTCACGTCATCAACATCATCGTTAAGATTAATTAATTGCAACATTAAGAATATATGTGTTGTACCTAATCCCCAATCAATTCCGCATCTCAACTGAAAGTCGAGTGTCCTTTAGACAATCGTAAAAAAAAAAGTTATTTTGACCCAAAGTCCGAGGATAATAACAAAAAACCGATTACCTACAGCAACCAAGCAAGCATGTCTCTCCAAGGCAAAGTCGTGCTCCTTACTGGTGCTTCAATGGGAATTGGCGAGGCCTGTGCTACAGCGCTGGCGGCAGAAGGTGCCAGTCTTGTGCTTGTTTCGAGATCCAAAGTAAGTACATCGCCAGAGACTCGAGACACTTGGAGCTAACCAGATACCAGGACAAACTCAGTGCTCTACAACAGAAGCTCCAAACGTCCAGCCCTGCGAGCAGTAAGATCATCTACCGAACAGCCGACGTAGGCGACTACGAAGCCGTCGACGCCGCAGTAGCATCCGCGGTGGAAGAACTGGGTAGAATCGATATCCTCATCAACAACGTACGCCCTCTCGCGAATCACCCAAATCACAACGGTCAGAAAATACAGAAATCGAAAGCTGACACGAACCCAGGCCGGCCTCGCCCTCGACGCGCCCGCCCCGTTCCACGCCCTCCCAATCTCCTCCATCAAAACCATGAACGCCACAAACGTCTCCGGGTACATGTACGCCACGCACTCGGTGCTGAACAGAGCGATGAAGCCCGGTTCGGCCCACGGCACGATCCTGAACATCACGTCCACGACCGCGCTCGAAGCGCCTCCGTTCCCCGGTGAGGCTGTTTACCACGCCAACAAAGCTTGCCAGGAGGGCTTCACCAACTCCCTGCGCAACGAGCTCGTTGGAACGGATATCAGGGTGCTGGCGTTGCGGCCGGGCGTTGTCGCGGGTCATTTCCATCAGCTGAGGGTTGGTGGAGATGACAAGGCTTATGAGGGATTCATGGAGGGGTACGAGTAAGTCCTTGGTCCTCTTTCTTCCTCGTTCGAGCCTCGTTGTGGACTTCGGTCGTTTGGAGTGCTCTCCTCCACGCATGATATGAAATCGATAAATGCTGACGATGTTTCTTAGGCCACTACTCGCGGAGGAAGTCGCCAAATCAGCAGTATGGATGCTGCAGCAGCCCGAGAAGATTTCGATAAAGGCGTTGGATGTCGTCCCGTCGGCGCAGAGGAGCTTGAGCGTTTTCGATCGCCAGTGGAGCGAGAGGCGTCAGGGATCGTAGATTGATGCGAACAGCAGGAGGAACAGATGTCAACTGATGTGGGGAATCAGCTGATCGCAGGCTTCTGCTCGGGTATCGAAGAGAAATGTTCACTGGAAGCTATGACGGTTTCACATGCCCAGACTTTTAGCTACAATTCCGCCAATTGGTCAAATCCAGATACCCGGCCAGTTCTTCCAATTGAACAACCAAACCCGGCTCGACTGTTGCAGTACTTGGCTCGTATTTTCCTGACCGGTGAAGAGTGGTCGTGTTGAGAACAATCTAGTTTGAAGGCTTCGAGACATTTGGACAGAAGCTCATCTCCTTCAACACCTCGCATGACGAAGGGAATCAATGCCAGCCTCTGGTGTCGTCAAACAAACGCTCCTCGTCAGCTGTAGCGGCCGACTTCTGCTCTGCCAACGACGAGTCTATCTCGTCTTGTATGATCACCGTGAGTGCGGCCTTCGCTTTAAACATCAGTTGGCGTGCTACAATCGAGTCAAGATCACATCGTTCGGGCCAGTGGTGAAGTTTGGTTCAGCAAGTATCCCGCACGAAAATTGACACAGGTTCCGTTGGTGGGTCCTGTGATCATACTGATTGCCATGATAGGGTCTCCTGGTGTGTGTCGAGGCCCCTTGACCGCGACGATCTGATTGCCAATCACGTACTCGAAAGCGATATTGTAAGTCGACTTTACAAGCCGACGTTGTGAAAAGCTGCCTCGTGGACGAAGGAAGTTGTAGTCGCTGGCGCACGCCTGAGCAACTTGGTAGGTAGGCATCAGAACGACGGGCAGATAGCAGCTGTAGTGACACTGCAATGCGAGAGCTAGCATAGCTCAACAACTGGCCACTCGGCTGCACACTGGGCTCAGCATCCAAGATGATGCTCCCATCATCGCTAGTTGGTAAACTCGAAATGTATGTTAAGTCTCCCGGCCAATTGATACAGCCAAGGACAGCGTAGCAGACGATACCAGAATCAACGTGTCCGCGAATGTTCTGCTCAACCGCTTTGCTGTCCGATGCAGATAACGGGTCGTACCTAATGGCAGGGCCTCGGAATTCTATGTCCAAGCTGAAAATGGAGACGGGTCGATCGATAGAACATTTCTTGATGCATGCCCTGCTGTGGTTAGCCTCTTCATTGCCTGAACAGTCTCTAAAGAGAAACAGGCACTTCGAGCGACACAGAAATTCCACAAACATGTGTGATACTAGGCTTCATTCGTGAACTCGGCTGATCGTCTTGATCGTCTGAGCTCGACCTAGTCAGTTTTCCGATGTTGAATGCTCACCTTCCGTTGGAACTCGTGGACGGGCTCAAGAACAAAAAACGTCAATAGCACGACCGTTGTTGTGGAACAAAAGATCACAGTTGATCAAGGAAACAAATATCCGCCTCCCAAAACAAAAACATACAACAGGCGGGATTCCCAGATGGTCACCCACTCTAGTACTAGTCGCCCGGTTCAGTGCTTATGTATGGCAGAGCGGACGGGATGCCCAGTTCTCACTGACCTATGGTCGTATGTAGCAACCAACGTGAGAATTGTTAATAACAAACTAGTTTGGTAGTACTAGAACCTCCGGCGTACGGGGCCAATGCCTTCATCCAAGACACCCCCCATCCACTTATCAGCGAACGCCACTCTCGTCAAATCCGTCAAACTCCAGGGCAAGAAAGCTCGTAGAAGTTGTAGACCGACCCAGCATCTTCCGGATTGGCATCAAAGTTATCAATCAAAGAAGTATAGTAGTAGACTCCCGTGCCCCTGTGGGTAACCAAGTTCGAGATGATCGCAAACGCGTTGCAGCCTGGCTGTGCCCGACAATCGTCTCCGGCTCGCTTAAGAGTGTCGACGGTGTAGAGACTTCCGAGAGATCCAGCGCCCGGTTTTCCTCGATCGTAACCCCGTGTGCCGCAGATGGGGCTGGAGTGGGACAGTGGGGGCGATGAGGACGTGACTTCGCAGCTCACGTCGTAGAAGTAGTAAGGGCTTCGGGTAGCCTTCGCGCCATTGTAGGGGCTGAAGGTGTTTGAGGTTGGGGCCGAATAGAGGAGGCAGGTCTCTCTTCCAATGGCGAAGCTTTGGCAGGTGCTGTTGCTCTTACACAGGCTCGAGCAGAGTTGGGGTGTGTTGGCGTTGGTGTCGACGGTGTAAGCTGGAAGACTGGTGGGGTCGTGGCCAGAGTTGTCATAGCCAGATTTTCCACACACCTGGGCTGTGACAGATCCAACGGCGAGGAGGAATGTTCCGATAGCGAAGGACTTCATGATTGTTGGTCGGGAGTAGAGGGTCGATTCTTGTGGTGTCGAGTTCAACGAGGCAGCAGATCGTTGTAGGTGTCGAGTAGTAACAGACGAGACACTATAGGTGAGAACAAGTCTGTAAAACCCATGTGGCTTTGATGTTGCCTCTTATACAGCATTGTCGTCTAGCGAGAATACGAGTCTGGAAGGAAGGAACACTAAATTAGCGCGAACTATCGACCGTACCGTTGAGATATGTAGGATGACACTAGCCGACCCAAAGCTGATCTTCCTCCTCAACTAGTCGCCAATGGTGTGAATGTATATGGCTAAAAGGGCCCAGGCAGTCAATGGACTCCAGATTCGGAACACAATTAGGCCGGTAACACGGGTACCTGCATGCACAATGCAATATTCCGATTCCAGGGTCTGTCACTTCGGGGCCAAAGCATGACCAGAATCTAATTATGGGTTTCCTCGGTTACAACACTCTTCGGTTATTATTGTGAACCGTGTATACCGTGAAGTATGGTGCTGCTCCAGGATGGATCTGTTACCAACGTAGTCATTGCCCAATCGCTGCCCGGACGATCAGTCTGTGTATCATTCTCACTGAATCTTGCAGGTGAATGTCGATACCACGGACGACTGGGTTTGACGGGAGTGTTCGATTTCGTTGATGAACTACCTCGTTCGGACTAAGTCGCAGCCTACATGAGGCTGTGTGATAAGGCTGTTTGGCAGGCAGTCATCTACTGCATTACAATACTATGACACCCAAGGGGCTAGCCTTGTTTATCTCTTGTACTCCAGGATGCCAAACTTCTTCCACTCCCTGCTCTCATCTGGCTCACGAGACTTACTACGACCCTGCTTTCGATACGGGTTAGATCCCTCCGGTGCGAGAAGCAATCTCCTGGAGCGTAATCGTTTTGTGTGATCAAACAAAGAGTCCGTCTCTTGTTGTTCCATCTCACGAAGGATGATGATATAAGAAGGATCATTCTGTTTAGGAAATAATTAGTAAATCTCGAAAGGCGGAGACTGTGAACTTACACGATCATATTCCCAGGGAACATCGTAATATCGAAGGGTTTCAGTAGAGATGTAATCAGTGTGGATTTTGGCATAAACGGGTACGTGAGCCCGTAGTTGCGCCAGCGCCAGCGCGGGGGTGGAGGTAGTTGTCGTGGTAGTTACTTTAGTGGACTTTCGTTGTTTGTTGTCGTTTCGCTTTTGCTTTTGCTTGCTCATGATGTCGTCGACCTGAGGCTGCGTGAAACCAGACTCAACTAGGCGGTTGCGCATTGCTTCATCCGACCTTGTCGATGCCTCAGCCTCTTCTGCTTTTCTGGTGTTGAGGCGGCGCGTGAACTCGTCCAACACCTCGAATTCTGTCTTCTCCAAATTATTGCTTGCCCTACCCGATGTAGTTTCCTGCGGAAAAGTTTGTGCATCCGTGTCGGTGATAAGCCCAAAATCATACTCATGGTACGCTGTGTTGGCGGCACCCCTATCCTCGACGTGGTCGCCGACACTTTCCTGAAGCGGCGTTTGCACGGCTACATTTGGAACGACGTCTGGAACAGAGTTCACAGAAAGGGTTTCGACACCGGCCCTCTCCGACGAATCGAGATTGAAGACTTTTTGATGATGTGATTGCTCTGTCGTGTCGGAGCTCACAGCTTGACTGAACGCTTCGGCATCGCTATCGTCGTTCGCTCCGTCATCTCCGATAGATGCGGACTTTGCTAGCAATGCTAACTGTTCCATATGGCGGCCGAGATGATGCTGGTATCGGTCTAAATTCTGATTCGAGCCCGTACGTCGTGAATTTTGCGAGTTTGGAAATCTCTCCGAAGTCTCCAGCTCGTCGCAGAACGGACACTGAGTAGCTGCCGCGGTTTTGATTGGTGGCGATGCGTCGTTGATTAGTCCATGCGACAACGCGTCTGCAGACGAAGAGTGAGAATCAGATACGTGAGCCATAAGTAAACTTCGAGAACCGCAGCTGTCGTTGCAGATCGGGCAATGCCAGTCTCTCAGATGCTCAGTCTTCTCATGTGTCGCCCACGCAGTGAAAGATCCGAAGGGACTCCGATCGCAAGACTCGAATGTGCATGAGTAGGCCATGAGATCAGTAAATGCGTGTCGTCTGTAGGTGATCAGTTTAATGTTCGCTCATGACATGTTGACTCGGCGTGGACCTACCGCCACAATTTGCGTTTCCTCCGACCGACAAATAGCACCGCATCGTAGCAATATGGGCAAATGCCAGGCTTGCCTTCTTTGCAGACTGAAGAGAGAGGCACCAGATTGAAGTCTTTCACGCTGCCCTGACCGTCAAGTTGCGACCCACGCGTTGTGGCTGACGTATCTGACATGTCATCGTCATCTTCGAAATGATCTAGCCCCTCCAAGGCCGCACGATCTATCCTCCCAGAGGCCAGAGTAGGCGCTTGTGTCAGCGTGTTCGTTGTTCTAGAAAACATGGACTTGCTGCCGAAATTCCCGGACGAGTCGTGGGCAATGCGCCGGCTGTGGCCTTCCGCGTACATCAGAAACTGCCGCCTCTGCGTTGTCGTCCGCGCAAGTCGCTCGAGAAGCCATTCTTGTTTCTCAAGCTTGGGAAACCATTGACATATCCGTTGGCGGTCCCACATCGTTGGCACGGAAGAGCCCGACATCTTCTCCGCAGCTTTGACTGCGTGCTGGAGTTTGTTGCGCGTGCTGTTCCTTTGTATCAGGATTGACACCTTCATCAGGCTTGTGATGTCGTTGTCCACAGTGAGCCAGAGCTCAGAGATCTCTGACCGTGGCTCAGCTTCGCCATCACTGTCGCGTGGTACATCTGGGTCATCAGCGGCCTCCACTTCGCCTTCGCGCTGACCAGACAAGATTTCGTAGATCCCATCGAGGTCTTCGAGAAGATCTTCCAGCAGCTGGACGATACGTCTCTGCACGTCTGGTGCTCTCCGTAGACGAGAATCAGCGGATCGTGGGTCTTGGACGTCGTGGTAGGCTCCCAAGTTACTGGCCCAAAGTTGGAATCGCGAAAGCCCGTCCGACGCCGTTTCTTGCCAAGAAGTGGACAAGTCATTCTCCAGGTTTTTGATGACTCTGAACCGCCCGAAAACATGGCGAGTGAATTCTGCAACCGTGGTTTCTGTCATGTTGGTTATTTGTTGCCACACCAGTCTTCCGGTATCCTGACGGATGGCCGCACACCAGTACTGATGCCAGTTCAGACGTGGCCCAGGCTACGGTGGATGCCGACAGGTCTGAACAGTGAGCGAGAAGATAGAGCACCTGGACATCAAGATTGTAGCAGAAAGATACATACTGCAAAGGAAGGTATACTTCATGGAGCTAGGTCAACGTCAGCAAGAAGGATCTGGCACATGTGGCGCCACGGCCGCAACGTCTGGATGGATCAATGGCTGTCCATTGGTCCTGGTCCCCCGCCTCAGTGTAAGCGATATGCGCTTACTGCAGACTGCATATTGTACTGCCTCGTCGAGTGGTCTCGCTAACGAAGTGTGCATCAGCTGAAGCTGAGGTTCGCTCGCCCCGCCGCTCTCATGTTGCAAACGCAACTCGAGGACTAACAGCTTTCTCCCCATTTCCCTGTCGAATGAATCTGCATCATCTACGATGGCCGGCATCGAATCCGTAGGCCTCGTTCTGGGCGGCTTTTCGCTCATCATCAGTGCCATCGAACACTATCAAACCATCGAAAAAATGGGCAAGACGTTCTGGAAACTGCGTCGGCAGCATCGGGAAGACATCGGCCGCCTCGAAGATTGCCGGCTGGACTATCGAATGCACATGAGACTTCTCTTGCAGCCTTTGGTGGTGGAAGGTACAATAGAGCAGGCCGAGCTCGAGCTACTTGTTGAGGACCTGGATAGCAGAAGATGGATAAACCCCGACATCGACGAACGACTGGGCCATCGACTCGGAGAGCGGAAGAAGCGGTACTTTGATAACTTGAATGAGCTGCATGATGCTCTCAAGAAACTGGCAAGGATTAGTAGGGTCGACGATGAGCACTTCCAAAAGAGTCTGAGGCGAAAAGATGAGGTGGGTTGAACACTTGCTCTCACCCTAACAGAAAGAAGCTAATCCCAAGAGCAGGACGGCGTCCGTTCTGCATCCGCAGATGTATCACACAACTTGATGATCCGAGCCAACGATAACATGAAGTTCGAGCTCAAGAGGGTCACGTACACGCTCCAAAAGTTCAAGAGAGATGACATCGTGAAGGACATCAGCCGCATCAACATCCTCCTCCGAAACACCCTCGCAGACCAAGACAGCATTTCACAGGAAGATGACTTTGCATTGGGTCTGACCCGGCGAACTGTCCCTCGACAATACAAGAAGCTATTGCGATTCTGGAAACACGCCGATTGCATCTATCGATTGATGCAATCAGCTTGGCGATGCGCGTGCGCTCCCTTGCATTGCGTGTATCTGCACCTGGACCAATGCAATGTGCGCACGGATATCGGTTTGGACATGCTTGTTAATTTCTGTCACGAAGGAGCATCCCAGGAACCACGACCATGGGACAAGTTCTCGCTCTCCGTGGCCTACTCCGAAGCTCAACAACCACAACTCTCGCCTTTACAGAGAAGTCGTCCTCTATTAGTGCGATTCGATTTACCATCAGCTGCAAATGCCAGCAACATATCGAGCAGCAGCACCGCCTCCTCAGCGGCATTATGTACGCCCTGTACGGCACCAGCCTGTCCAACTCCTCTGGATGCTACAAATGACGATTTATGCCTACTTGCAAAGAAGAGCCAAGCCATGTTCCCTGGATCTTACATTTGCGCCCTTGACGACGCCATGACGAACGAAGCTTACGGAGTTTTCAGAGCAGACACACCGAGCGACGTCCCTCGTGCATACAGCTTGGCCGACATCTTGCGAAACCGCTATCCGGTCAAGCTATTCTACAGACACCGCCTCTCGCTGGCATACAATATTGCGCACGCATTTTTCAAGCTATGCGCCACTCCTTGGTTAGACGAGAACGGCTTGTCGTCGACAATATATCTACCCGTGTCGTCGGACGGTCACACTTTGCTGCACGGCAAAGCTTTCCTCATGTCTGACTTCCACCACGTGCAGCAACCGCACCCCAACAACGACATGTTTGGTCCTCTAGGGATCCTCTTACTCGAGTTGTGCTTCAGCGAACCTCTGGAGCGACACCCGACATGGCAGAAATACCAAATGGTCCCAGATGCGGCTTCCGACCCCGATCTTCGGCGAACAGTAGCCATGGCATGGGCGAAAGACGTGAAAGGCGAATGGTCGAGCGAAGGCTCGCAGGCCATCAATTGGTGCCTGCAGTCTGACTTGTCACAGAACGACAGTTGGCGCGAAGCTTTCGCTTGCAACGTCATGCGTCCGTTGAGAAGTTTGTGCACGAAAGCAGGGCTTGGAGTTGACGGCCGGTCAGATGTATTTCACTATCAATGATACTTTCTACGATGGTCAGATTCCAGTGTTGCCATGGACCTTGGAAAGAGGTTGGCCTGATGATGAACTCGATAGCTGCTTCGCAGCGAAGAATTGCTCATTGACGTAGCTTCATGTCTCTACTATTCGAGCCGAATGTGCCGCTGGCTGCAAAAGAAGACCCAGCGCCAGGAAATCTGCCTTGCGAGTCCCTCCCAATCAGACGTCAACATTACAGAAATCATCTTTTTCCCCGCCTGGTCGCTGATCTTATGACCTTGTCGACCAGGCGTGCGAGTCATTTACTGGCTTGCTTCTTGTCATCTCTGTCACTGCCTGAGCGTTCTGGCTTTTGTCCCCCTGGAACCAACGAGCTCCCGAAGATCTGATCTCCGTCTTTTGTCACAACGTTCTGCTCAAAGATTTGATCTCGCAGTTCGACCGACCCGGAAGCATGGTTGCCGAACCATTGTCTGGAATTCTCGCCGGCGGAGTTGCCTATGAACCTTCCACCATGCCCTTGCGATCGTGCCGAAGACTCTCGCGCTGGTGCGTTATGGATCAGTGGCTCCCGTGCTGGCGTCGAACTGGCTTGTGAGGGTCTTTGGGCCCGTGGAGGCGCAAGTTGTTTGCCAGCGTCGTCCATGGCTGGGAAGGCTCGGCGGTCCCGGGGAGGTGTGAGCTCTTTGCCAGGGTCGTCCAAGGCCTGTGGGTTTGGATTTCAGTACATGAACTTCATTATTGGCGCATGCAAGAGCTTACCGGTTGGTTGTGTCTTCTAATCAATCTTTCCTCGGATTCTTGCGTACGGATTGGTGCCGTGCGGCTACCATCGTACTGACGAGATCCCGTTGAGTTCATGTAGAAATAAAGTGTCTGGCAATGATCTTGAAGAGTAGCGAAACTGCTCTCGACTTCCTTGTTGCGAGTGACAAAAGATAAGGCTGTGCGAAGTCTCTGGGCGGAAGAGTTGGTGGGTCTCGAAGATCTGAGGCGGACGAGGTCATGGAGGTTGCGTATCTTATGCTGGATGGTCAGGAGGTACCCCGACAGTACATCGGTATGCAGGGCTGTGTCCAGCCTGATCTTCTCGACGGCGAATCCCAAGACCACGAGCTGTTGACTCCGTTCCTGCAAGAGCAAAGGTCCATTTCGCGCTGCTGATCGGATCTCTGAGATCAGAGAGACGATGCTGCAAGCATAAACCGAAATTTGAGCAGCGCTCGCAATGAGTCCGACGACCTCCATTGCGAAGAAAGGTAGTTTGCTGTCTTGAAAAGGAGCAAGAAACCCGACCGGCGCAGTCGAGGACAATCTAGCCTAAAGTCACGCCGGTGAGAGTGGGCTGTGTCTGTATCACAATATATGTCGTGCAACCCAGAGGCAGATTTGACTGGTGGGTCAGAGTCGCTTCGCATGAAGCTAACTTCAGTCAGGCTGAGATTTCGATAGTTTGACGACGAGCATGCAAGCCAGGCGACTTCGACTTTGCCTGCGCCATGCGAGTGTTTCTGTGATTTGCCACCAGTCATGCGCCTTGTCGGGGACAGCGAGTCTTTTATATCTACGCCTGCAATCGGTGGCACGACCCACCGGTTGCCCCTCATGATCCTTGACAATCCCCCCGATGGAGCACCCAATCGTGCCGGCCCCCTCCCTTGGACAGCTTTTCGAACGTAATGATGCTAGCAGAGGCAGCTCTCAGCAAATGGGTAACTCCGGAAACCCAAGCTCCAACACTTCTAATCAAGTGGTCAACTTTTATACGTACCCAGGTGCTACATCGCACGACAACCACCGCCGCAGGAACTCGTCGGGCGGAGCGGCAAACTATTACGGACGGCCGCCTGAACATCGATTCGAGCTTGACAGTCCTACAGATGCCGGCAATGACTCCGCTACAAGATACTTCCGGGCGTCCAAGGCTCGAACGGCCATCGTCTGGGTCATCGTAGCCATAGTCATCATCCTATCCGTCGCACTGTCCATCACCCTGACAGAAAACGCTCGGTCGTCCAAGGAAAAGTGAGCGTGGCCACACCTGTCTATATGTCGAGCTTATGCTAACATGCAAGCAGTTCATCGGATGCGCAAGAGTCCACATCGTCATCCTTGTCGTCAGCCTCGCCGTCACAAACATCGTCGATCGCTTCAACGACCGCCTCACCGACATCTTCGTCGACGCAAAGCTCAGATATCAGCTCAACGGCGACTTCGCGGCAACTACCATCCGCGGGAGATGTCCTTACGACCGTCTCGGTCCCGACCGACGACTCGAGATACTCTACGTTCATTACCTGGACTTGCCCCTGGGGCTGTCCGGGCAAGTCTTGTACTACCGATGCAGACTGTGGAGTGCAAGTGATATCCTCTATGAGTATATCCCGCGAGCTCACTTGTAACTTTGAAGCGAACACCTGCGCTTAGTTTTAGATCGACTTCGTCTTCGATGGTCTCTAGGATTGCCGGTTCAATCGGGCTGGCTTGGTCGAGCGTTATGTATATGGTTCCAATTCCGCTTCTTGTACGTTATGGGTCATTGCTATGATTGATGGGGTAAGGGTGATACTTGCTTCCGGTCAGCCGTATCGGCTACATGCTGTCGTCACTCATCACGTACGTGAAGCATACGCCGCTTGCATTGGTTATGTGCAGCTCTTCTCCTGCATTGTTCAGAATCTTTTCTTTTGAGAAATCATTCGACTTCTACTCGGCCGATATTATGCATTAAGTATTAGTAAGTGATTCATCTATAGATGGCAACAATTCGTCATAGATGGCAACAAAAGGCATCGTTCACCACAACGGCCACCCGGCCGTTCCATCGTAAAAATGACATAAGAAATTCCTCCGCTCCTAGAACCCACCCCGCCCTCATTCACCAAGACGTACCCGCGCCGTTCATTAATGCATCATAACCAAGCACTCCCGATCAGCAACGCCCAGGTGTACAGAATCACAAAGCCGCCGCGCCAGTAGCGCCAGCTCCCCAACTTCGTCTTCTGCAGGACTTTCGAGGATTCCTTCGGGTAGGCGATTCCAGTCTTTGGATCGCGATCGAGCAGCTCTTCACGGTTGGGGACTGTTGGAGGGCAGATTGCGTAGACCTGTGGTTGCGATTGTGTTAGTCAAAGACACTTTCCTTCTCATTGAATTCTCGGTGCATTCGATATCCGGGGGCATACTTACAAAAGGCGTCAAAGCCGACACAGTAGACTGCAACCAGAAGAGTGGCGGCCATCCGAGACGGGTGATGAGGTAGACGAGTTTGTCGCGGGTGGTGGTGGCGTTGCCGATGATGTAGGCGCTGCGGATGCGCTCCAAGCCATCAGGCAAAAAGCAACGGAGAAGCGTCAGCGTCACGCCCGCTACGATGGCGAGGATGAAGAGGAGGTGCACCCAGGCCATCTGGTGGACGACGACGATCCAAACTCTTCGTGGGAGAGATGCGCGGTTTTCTTTCGAGCGTTCGTTCATAGCTGAGGCGATGCTGCCGGTGGAGGTGAAGCCGGTCTTTCTGCCGCCCAGTTTGGCGGGGAGGATGAAGGAGCGAATGTATGCTACGAAGATGTAGGGGCTGAGGAATTGCTCGAGATCTGTGTCGTAGGATGGTAGGCGGACGTCGAAGTTCTTGTTGACTCGGCGGGCGATGACTGCCAGGACCAGCTGGTGGGCCCAGCGGCAGAGCATATGGACGGAGACGAGTCTGATTAGGATCTTTAGTTGTTGCATGTCTGACCAAAGGACGAATGGGTAGCCGCAGAGGAGGGTCATTGGCAGGGCGAGGTAGATGAGCGCTAAGGGGGCTTGGATCAAGTGCTTCAGGTCAAAGCTCATTCCGACGGCCCTTTGGCGCCAGGTCAAGTGTTTGCCGACGGCACCGAAAAGGCGGAACTTGAACATGATTGCAGTTTGGACGTGGCCGACGAACTGATTGTTATTAGTGACTGCTTCGCGTAGGTAGTCATCTTCGTGGAAAGTACTCACCCATCGCGTGCGTTGCTTGACGTGTGCGTTGTACGACTCTGGCACAGAACCGTGCTGTAGCGACTCGGGAATGAAGCAAGTTTTCCAGCCAGCTCCGAGTAGTCGGGCGGAACAGCATACATCTTCAGATAGACTTTCAATTGGGAACCCTCCGACATCTTCCACAGCGGCGCGTCTCATGATGTATCCAGAGCCCAGGCAGTCAGCGTGGCCCAAAGAGTCATGAACGATCTCAGTGACGCCACTGAACTGGTGCATGGTCTGGATGAGGGGGTCGTTTGGAGGGCAGTCGTAGAAGGTCTGCGGCGATACTTGTCAGTCGTTGTCCAAACTCCACTCAAACTCTGTCAAACTCACTTGCGGAGGACAGGCCATTGCCATTGTAGCATCGTTAACCATGTGAGGCAACAGTGCCCGCAAGATGCATCTCTCAGGTATCATGTCAGCATCAATCCCGACGATGTACTCCGAAGCTTGCAGCGATACAGAGGTATCTTCAAGCTCGTAAACAGTGGGCGGCAAAGCCTTTGCGATAGGTTTGGGCATCTCGTCATCATCAGAGCCAATCAAGGTGGCAGCCGATGACTTCTTGGAGGGGAACGAAGATCCAGACGATTCCTCCATGTAGGTGACGCCTACGCGCCATAATTGGTTCGGTAGCGCTCGAGAAAACTTGAGTCCATGATTAAGATTGCCAGCTTTGTAATCCTTGACGGCAGGCTTCTCGCGTGTCGTGTATATCAGCTTTGGGCCAATGATATCCAACGATCGCACAGCAGTGCGAAGTTCCTCTGATGCGCCGTCGTCGCTGAGGAAGACGCGGTAACGCTCAGGAGGATAGTCGATGTTGCAGGTCGCTCGCACAGTGTCGAGAAGCACGTCCAGATCCTCGCCGCAGCATGTGATGATGATGTCGACCGTAGGTACATCTTCGGGTCGATGCCACTCGAGACGGAGCTGTGGTCTTTTGGGTCGGTGAAATGCGATGCTCCGGAGTAGGATTGGAAGCTGAGTCGGTGCTGAGATGGGGCAGTGTTAAAGGTGCGTGACTTTTCAACTTCAGTGGCTGGACTTACCGAATGTGAGGATTTCAACAGCCAGGAAGAACCAAGCAAGTCCAAGAGCATTGGCGGGCTGAATGGTTTGCTGGGCGATGACCAGACAGTACACGCGGTAAGCGAAGTATGCTGTAAAAGTCAGGACGCTCAGTATGGCCGTAGGCGGCATGAACATCCAGGCATGGTCGTCAAACAGCATGTTGGTGGTGGAGTGGTGGCAAGTGACCAGTCGCTTTGCATTGAAAGTCTAAAGATTGACATGGTGGGGTGATCTATTGACATATACACGAAAGGCAGTGTTGGCTGACACCATGGCGTTGCCGTGGGCATGTCAGTGTCGGAGTGGTTTGACCCATGCCGGCCGTTGTTGTCTCAAAGGGCTTTCTCTTGGGTATGCTTCGGATGACGGCCGAGTGTGTTTTGGTAGATGTACCAGGTTGACGTAAAGGCATCTGCGATATGCCGTTTTGGGCTGGTGAAGCGGTGTGTGGCTACTGTATTCGAGATGATGCGAGCGATGATGTCCTATCGTTATTACATGCTTACCTTGCCTTGAATGTTCTTGTCTCTGGCGTAGTAAGGCCTCAATTGGAATTCAAACATACCGCGAGGCCAGAGGGTGTTATGAGCGTTGCCTTGTGTACGGAAAGGCATTGTGGCAATCGATACATTAAATAGATGAGCATAGCGATGGCAATGGTAAATGATAAATGTCGCCAGATGGACGTAATGCATGCGTTTGGGGGCGCCAGGATGCCGTGTTCGCGGCCCGAGTCATGCTAGTAAAGTCGAATGGTGTCTCGCATGGCATTTTGCATCGTACAGACAGACTGAGACATTTTCAAGTGTTGGGCTATCGTTCCCATGGTGAAGGTGAAAGTGGGAGAGAAAGGGAGAGACGCAACGAGATGAGATGGTTTCGGCTTTCGATTCGGGCGGCAGAAAGTTGAGGCGTCGTCGTCAGCGTCCGAAAGATGCAGATAACTCAACACAAGGTACAGCAGCAGACATAGAAACACTATTGAGCCAACACCGCTGTTCATCTCATCACTGCATGCCTGGGTATGCCGCAGAACAAACAATGTAGCTGCAAGCCCGCAAACTTCCACAATATCAGCGTGAACAAATACAGTAAGACCGATAAGGTGGATATATCTTCCACCGCTACATGCAACTTCTATATGGCCTGCTCACCTTAGTCCCACTCAAAAATACCACTCCAATCGCCCACCACGGCGCCCTTCCGTAGACGTCTGATGAGCCGTCGCCGGCTTCTCCCATTCGTTTTGGGAGCAGGCTTGAGCACACTCTTCGTCTTCTTCCTCTTCCAGAGAGTCTCCTGGAGCACTTTGCCGCAGGCGGTAGGGCTAGGCGACAGCTACGGCCCTTCAGAAGAGGATATTACAAATGAGAATAACATCTTGCCGGACCTGCGAACGACCAGATTCGACGCCGAGAAGCCGCGCAAGGAGGAGGATCTCAGCAACCCCGGGGCGCATCTCGAATCGCCCTATCCCATAGGCAAGACGAAACCGCCCGGCAGCAACTACACTAGGACGTTGGTGCTAGCCAGTACAAAAGAGGAGGACACATCATGGGTGGAAGCAGAGCTGGCGGACATGCTGGCACCACACGGGCAGCTGAGCCACGCCATCTACGTCGTGAACGACAAGACAGCACCCCTCCACCCACCGAAGAACAAAGGCCACGAAGTCATGGTATACCTGAGCTACATCATCGACTTCTACGACGAGCTGCCCGACATCAGCATTTTCATGCATGCGCACCGCTTCACGTGGCACAACAACGAGCTCCTCGACACAGACGCCGTCGAGATGATCCGTCGCCTGAGTCCTGAGCACGTCACACGACTTGGCTACATGAACCTACGCTGCCACTGGGATCCCGGCTGTCCGGCCTGGCTGCACCCAGCCGCAGTTGAGCCCGACACGGCCAAGAAAGAGGAAGTTATCCTGGCACAAGCATGGGGCCAACTCTTCCCTCTCGACCCGATTCCCACCGTCCTGGCGCAACCGTGCTGCGCGCAATTCGCCGTGAGTCGTGAGCGCATCCGCGCAATCCCCAAGCAGCGCTTCGTCTACCTCCGTGATTGGGTCCACCGCACCGAGCTCAGCGACTACCTGTCCGGCCGGGTCTTCGAGTACGTCTGGCAGTACATCTTCAGCGGTGCGCCGACGCACTGCCCTTCTATGAACGCTTGCTACTGCGACGGGTATGGAGTCTGTTTTGGCGGGTACGAGGTCTTCAACGATTTCTTCAAGCTGCGGTACGAGATGAATGAATTCAAAGAGGAGCTGCAGGAGTGGTGGAGACTGTCAGACAGGATCACACGGCTCAAGAATGGTGGCAAGCTGTCGGAGGATGCCCAGGTGGACTTCCCGGAGCACGGGAGGGACGCATGGCTGGAGAAGAAGATTGCTGAGATGCATGCCGAGCTTGTCAGGAGGAAGGAGGCTGCGATCAAGAGAGGTATGGATCCGGCTCTGAGAGCTCTCGAGGCTGGTAGGGAATGGAAGGAGGGTGATGGCTTTTGATATTTCGCAATGACATGTAGCTTCCGCCTTTCGAGTGATGTGACACGGTAGGTACAACAAGCTTTATGGGAGTCATGCTTCGTATGACAGCTGTCACACTTGTGTGAATGCTTAGCAAGCAGGAGCATGCCGGAGAGTTCGGCCGAGTGTATGTACCAGTAACACTGATATCTCCGTCGCACGAAGTATCAAATCAAGTCACTCACCCCAAATCCGAGAAGAGTGATGGATACATGACCCGATTCAGAGATGGATCCGGGACACTGGTAAATAGGATGCGCTAACCTCATGTCGTTTCGTCCATTCGCTACTTCGGCGCTCGGCCATTAGGCGTTGTATTGTCCGAATGTCCGCGGATTCCATTACGAGCCATCATCGTTCTTGGAGGTTAATATAACCGCCAAGTCCCCCGTTTCACACTGTGCTACTAAACCTTCTCGACTAACAACACACTTTCTGCACGACATCTGTCGTGTTGACGACCCTTGTGAATACTGCCAGCACCTTTCACTTCACCCCCACACTTCCTCATCCCTTGCATCCACTTTCGCCACGCCAACCTCGAACCATCTCCTTGGCAAAGCTTCACGCCTTGTCATGTCTCAGCATCAACAAACACCCATCGAACCCTTTCAAGATCCCAAGTCTTCAGGCGAAATGTCGTCGACCAACAATGAGAAGGCGGCAGACCCCGAGGCTGCTCTTCAACAGCAGAAGCCTCCAGCTGGACCACCAGGCGGGCCACCACCAAACGGAGGTTTGACGGCATGGCTGCAAGTCTTGGGTGGTTTCTTCTTGTTCTTCAACACTTGGGTGTGTGATTGTGTCTAATTCTTGCGACGATCAGCACTGACAACTCGACAGGGCATCTTGAACACCTTCGGTGTCTTTCAAACATACTACGAATCCGGCGCGCTTTTCCAAGAGACGTCCTCCAACATCTCATGGATTGGATCGATACAGTAGGTCTCATTTCCCCCTCCACAGCTGGGATACAACTAACCCTCCATCCAGGTCGGTATGCGTGCTCTTCGTCGGCGCTTGTACTGGTCCCATCTTCGACAGAGGACACCTCCGTCTCCTCTTACTCGTCGGCAGCTTCGGCGTAGTCTTCGGCTTCATGATGCTCAGTCTCTGCACCGAATTCTGGCAAGCGCTTTTGGCCCAGGGTTTCGTCATCGGACTCGGTGGCGGCATGCTGTTTGTACCGTCCGTCGCCATCCTGCCGACATACTTCAGCACAAAGATCGGTCTGGCAATCGGGCTTGCAGCTGCCGGAAGCAGCATGGGAGGTACGTGATCGACCACACCCGCTCACCCCACCTCACACACTAACACATCCCTAGGCATCATCTATCCCATCGTTTTCTACCGCCTCCTCCCCCAAATCGGCTTTGGCTGGTCTGTCCGCGTTCTGGGATTCATGGCCTTCGCCACCCTACTCATCCCCATCTCCGTCATGAAGATGCGCGCCCAACCCCCCAAAGTCCGCTCCCTCCTCGACAAGACCGCCTTCACCGACCTGCCCTTCCTGACATTCGTCGCGGGCGCCACGATAGGCTTCATCGGCCTCTACGTCGAACTCTTCTACATCTCATTCTTCGGCCAAGCGACAGGCATAACCGACTCTTCCATGTCCTTCTACCTCGTCCCAATCCTGAACGCTGGCTCCGTCTTCGGCAGAACACTCCCCAACATTTTGTCGGATAAGATCGGGCCTTTGAATGTCATCATTCCAGGCGCTTTCATCTGCTGCATCCTCGTCTTCTGCAACATGGCCGTCACCAATCTCGGAGGGATCGTAGTGCAAGCCCTACTCTTCGGATTCTTCTCTGGCATTTTCATCGCGCTGCCGCCGGTTTGCTTCTTCAGTTTGACGGCGGACAAGACCAAGCTGGGGACGCGCTTGGGAATGGGTTTCGCGGTCATTGCTCTGGGCGTACTCGCTGGCGGCCCGGGTGGCGGCGGTATCCTCCAAGCTGATCCGAAAAATCTCAACTGGAACGGAACTTGGGCTTACAGCGCTGCGACGCTCCTGGCGGCGGGGCTCATTTTCGTCGTGGTGCGGTTTATGAAGGTTGGAGGGAAGTTGATGGTCAAGGCCTAGATCAAAGCCGAGAACATGCGTCCTTTCCTTCTTGGGTGATACCAAAAAAGCATAGCGTGGAGTTTCTTTGGGGAGCACCGGGAGCCCAGCTGCGGCGTGGGCTCGTGTTTGTACGATGATAGAGCATAGAAATGATTTACACCCAGCGATCCTCGTTCCACAACACCTTGAACAATTGTATGGAGCAATGATGATGGTGTCTATGGGTACGTCCAACGTTTCCCCTTTCGTCAGTAAGCCAAAGGCGCTCAGCAGTGTGGCTGACGTGGCTGACTTGAGCTTCTATCCATGTATTACAGGCTTTGCAAATGCCATTCCGGGTGGATGGGCTTGACTTGTGGTCTGTGGCCTGTCTTAGATCTCTATGCAGGGGCTCGAGCACGGGTCCATCGACATATATAGCAGACTCGAGTCTCTACTCTTCACCTGGTGTCGAACGGCCGGTGACAATACATTGGTCTGTATCCATCGCCAGCATGGGCGTAAACAACAAAGGTGCTCGCCCGTATGGCCATTGGTGGAGGTCGTCGGGGAACTTTGTCATCTTCGTCGCGGTATTCAGTCTGTTTACAGGTGAACTACAGGAGGGTTGATCATCACCGAATTCGCTTACTGACTTGCGACATCAGAGAAGCTCCTCTATGGATTCCTCGTCCCGATTCTTAAAGACATGCTCGAGTCCCGCCTCGAACTCCCACCGCCTTACACTCAGAACGTAACAACGGCTATGCTAACAACCCACGGCTTATGCTCTCTGTTATCTGCGCCCATCATCGCCTACTTCGCAGACAAAGCTCCGAATAGAAAGCACCTGCTGTTGACATCGCTCGTCGGATGCATCGTAGGGACTCTGCTGATCTCATGCACCCCGTCAGGTATGATCCAGACAATCTTTCCGCCTGATCGTGTCAACTCTGACAGAACACAGTCCCCGCTCTCTTCTTCGGCCGCATCATCCAAGCCGTTTCCGGGGCTGCGACATGGATCGCCTCGTTTGCCATGTTGGTCGAGGCTGTCGAGCCTGAACGAAGAGGGCGAACTTTGGCCCTGGCCATGTCTGTCATCACTTGCGGCACCGTGACAGGGCCTGCAATCTCCGGCACAATGTTCCAGCTCGCTGGCTACTGGGCTGCCTGGTCTGTTCCACTTGCTCTGCTGGGACTCGACTCCATCGCTCGGCTGGCCATGATCGAAAAAAGCGCATCAGAACAATCGCTACCCAACAAGACGGAGGAGACTCTTGACACTCCCGAGCCGCACGAAAGCCAAAGCCTACTAACCAACCCAGCACACAACTACGAAACAACACCCCAAACCCCCCTCCACCCAGCAAAAGACCGCCAAGGCACCATCAGATCCCTGGCCCCCTCCTTCCGAGACCCCTGGTCCGACGAAGAGCTCACCCCCCTCCCCCTCCCCCTCCCCTCCCCCAGCTTCTACCGCACCATGCTCCTGAACCCAGGAGTCCTTGCCGGTCTAGCCAACACCCTCGCCCAAGCCCTCATCGTCGCAGCCTTCGACACCACTCTGCCTGCATTCCTCCGCTACACGTTCGGCTGGGGCAGCATGCCTGTGGGACTGATCTTCCTCGGCCTCCAAGGGCCGATAATCGTTTTGGGACCTGTTGTAGGGGGGTTGAGGGATAAGGTGGGGTGTAAGATTCCTACTGTGATTGGGTGGGGGGTTGTGGCGCCTTTTTTGCTGCTGTTGGCGATGGCGGGAAGGCCTGAGTTCGGCTGGGCGGCGGTGAGCGGGTTCTGGGGGGAGGTTTTGGTGGTGGGCTGTATTTCTGGTGTCGGGCTGGGGTTTTTGCTCATTCGAGGCGGTGGGGGGTTTCAGGTTATTGGTATGGCTGTCATTTTGCCTCTTGCTTTTGGATCGTTCGATTTTGCTGACTTTGTGTGTAGCCGTCGCAAAGGAGCTGGAAGACCAGGATCCGGGCCTTTTCGGTCCCAATGGGGCGAATTCTAAGGTTTGCGCTCTGTTGGAAATGGCGTTCAACGTGGGTATGTTACTTGGTCCTTTGATCTCCGGGAGCTTGCTGGAGACTTTGGGGTACTTTTACCTGAACTGTTTCATGTGTAAGTTCTTCCTAAAGTAAAGTGAATGGAAAATGAAAAATTACTGACGTTGACTAGCTGCGATCGCTTCGTTTGTCGCTTTGGTTTCTTACATGTATTACAGATAGGATCGATTGTAGGAGGATATGAATCAAACCATGTTTGAGCAATGCTGTCGACTGATCACTTGATGCGACGGAGTAGGAATTTGGTGATGAACCGATCAATTGCGGTATCTGACAGCTTTCGTCTTCACTAGTCAGGAGACCTCAATATCATCGAATGATCGAACGATCCTTTACATACATGATAGATAAAAGTCAAACTTTGAACGCAACGCATGAAAGTTCCAAGCTATGTTGGGAATTAGTAGGTCTCAATCATCAACGAGCTGTACTAAAGTATAATGTCTACTTTCCTTGGATGTGCGTTATATCATCGGGCCGGACCAAGCATTTCTGGCGGATGCTCACGTCCCGTGTGGATCGACCATGAGATCGGAAGATTCAAGCCGAGACCTTCTCCGATTCCCCGAACACTCGGACAGGGACATCCAGACCTCACCATTTTGTTGTCACGAGGAACATGCCTGGCACCCTGTCGAAGACGATACGATCCTCTATAAGAGATGATGGGAAACATCTGCCTCTTATTCTTTCGCCCGAGTCAGCTGGATTATTGGGAGAATTAGAGCCTCTCGTTATTGTTCGGCGGACTCTGCTTCTTTTTGATGGATTTCAGCACGAGTTTTAGCGAAATGGATCCTCAACAAGTTTTAATCATGATTGCGTTCAAGTGGTAATAATAATGTTATTTCTGCTGGTGTGGTTTCCGAATCAAGCTTGCGCAGATCCAGATCCCAAGCTCCACTCAATTCTCGCTCGGACCAGTGGTTTGGAAATCCCTTCGATCAGGGGCGATCCATCCTGATGGCGGGAACATGTGACTTCGATCTTTCTAAGCAGACCACCGTCAACCGCAAGTTCACAACACTGTGCGGCAGCAACTTCTCGTGGATTGAAAAGTAGGGTTCGAAGTTCACATGTACATACAGTCGTTCGGCCAAGTGTTTTGCCTGACCAGCGAGCCGCAAAAGACCCACTCCCTAATCGATCGAAGCCGAGTTATCGGAATGCCGGTATGCTAACCTCACGCCCAACGTGGAGAAGACTTGTAGGACCGTTTGTGATCGCCAGCCTGCTCTCCCCAATCCGGAATATGCAAGGCTGAGATGCAAGCCGGATGATCTGCTATGACGATGGTCTAGGGGATCGCATGCACATTCCCACTCCCCTCTCAGGCTGGACCGACTCACAGACTACGTTGAAGTGCCGATCAAGATGGTATTTCTGCGGCAATCGTGCTAGGCACCCGGAGCACATCACCGGCTTGCATTGTCGTCACAATGTCGCTGCGCTGTGCGTGCGCGCAAAGCCCACTCTTTATCGCCTGTCATCGATTCCTTAAAGTCTACCATGAGCCCTCTGAGCTAGAAGAGTCAACCGCTGGCTTCATCACTTGCTCCGACTTCCAACTCTGGTCTCCCTGGCCTATATCTCCCATTCACACTTGACGGACATGAAGATCACTCTTTCAATCGCAATGGCGTTGGCCGCCACGTGCTACTCGCCAGGTGTTGCAGCGGTCGATACTTGTGTACACCTGGACTATTCGTCATACAATGGAGTTGCACTGGAAAATGGAGTCACGCAATGGCTTGGGATCAGATACGCCGCACCACCTCTTGGTAACCTTCGCTTCGCAGCGCCACAGGACCCCTCTTCGACAGGAGACGGTATCGTACAAGCAGACACCCATGGCCCGGTGTGCTTGGCGAGGTCCTCGTCAAATCTTCCGGCCAAGTTGGAAACGCCGGATAAGAACGAAGACTGTCTTTTCATGGACATCTACGCGCCTACCAACGCGACTTGGGGTTCTTTGCCTGTCATGTTCTTCCTCCAAGGCGGAGGCTTCAGTATCCTTTCAAATTCCAACTACAATGGATCGGGACTTGTGCTCGCGAGCGAGATGAACATGGTGAGTCTCACTTTGTACGAACGATTGATGCCACTGAGTCCTGACCCCTTCTTAGATAGTGGTCACGTTCAACTACAGAGTGGGCCCGTACGGATTTCTATCGGGTCAAGAAATGCTCTACAACGGCGGCAGCTTGAACAATGGCCTCAAAGATCAACGCAAAGCATTGGAGTGGGTCCAAAAGCATATTGCCGGCTTCGGTGGTAACCCCGGTCATGTGGTCCTGTCCGGTGACAGTGCAGGAGCTGCCAGCATCAATTTCCAGCTCACTGCCTATGGTGGGAGAGACGATGGTCTATTCCACGCAAGTGTAGCAGAGTCTCAGGCCTTTGCTACCATCCTCACGATCCCCGAAAGTCAATACCAATACGACAGCATGGTAATCCGCACCGGCTGTGCCTCCTCGAGTGACACCCTCGCCTGTCTCCGCAGCCTCAGCGCCGATGACATTCAGCGTGCAAACTACAACACACCTTTCCCCGGCGGCTCGAGTGCTCCAAAGTACATGGTAAGTGGATCGATTATTGTTCATAATCATGTGAACAATGCTGACTTCGTTCACTACAGTATGGGCCTGTCTTGGATGGCGATTTCTTGAGAGAACTTACTTACTCAGCCTATGCCCGAGGCAATTTCGTCCGTCTTCCTGCGATATACGGCGATGTCACAAACGAAGGCACGAAATTCACACCCAACACCACCAGCTCCTACGCCGAGGGCAATACCTTTATCAAGGACCAATATCCCTTCATCACCACAGCCCAGCTAGGCAAGATCAACAGCCTGTACCCAATCGAAGATTACCCTGCCTTCCCAGACACCGGCCGCGCTTGGCGCCAGGTTTCCACCGTGTACGGCGACATGCGGAACACCTGTCCAGGCTTCTTCCTCAACGAGGTGTACGCGCGCTTTGGCGTGCCGGCTTGGAACTACCACTGGGATGTCAAGATTCCCGAACTAGAGGCCTCGGGAGCCGGCGTGGAGCACACGGTCGAGAAGTTTGCGATCTGGGGGCCGGAGTACATTCCCAAATCGCCGGAGAGCTACCTTCCAGGTGGTGTGAACGCGGCCATTTCGCCCGTGGTGCAGGGCTACTGGACCAGTTTCATCAGAGCGAAGGATCCAAACGTCTTGCGTAAGGCTGGGACGCCTGAGTGGCAGGCCTGGACGGGCGAGTGCGGAGGGGGTTGGAGGTCGTTGAGATTCCAGACGAACAACACGGCGATGGAGAGCGTGCCCGAGGAGCAGCAGGACAAGTGTGCCTATCTGAACTCCATCGGCGAGTCTTTGAGGCAGTGATTATCATTCTCGCTTTTCTCCGCAGCATCAAAATGACGTTTTTCCATACGACTACACGGTATTCTGAACAATCCAATCCCGCACCGACGACACTTCCGAGTAAACGTTCGGCCGCACCGTCGTGTCCGCAGGACAGCCGTCTGCGCTCCAGCTCATGACGCCGTAAATCACGGCCCCGATCCCATCCATCGCTGGCCCCCCGTCGTCGCCTCTGCAGAACGACTTGCTCATCGACTCCGCGCAAGCCATCGTCGGGGAAATTTGCTTCACATCCGCCCACTTCTCGTTGCAAGCGGCAGCTTCGAGGCTCGAAAGCGTTGCAGTGTAGAGCTGTGTCGGCAAGGCATCGGTGTCGCTCTGGACCAGTCCCCAACCGCTTAGGATGATGTCAAGCCCCGTGGGTGGGCTCTGCGTGGATAGATGTGCGTAATTCGTCATCGGAGCTCCATCGGGCTGGGTGACGGCTTCGCTGAGATGTAAGAGGGCGAAGTCGCTGTCGCTGGTGCTCGGGTTGTATGCAGGATGTTGGATGATCTCGGTGACTGGGATCGATACGGGAAGGGTGGTACGGTCTGTGCCGCCGTATTTTATTTTCAGATCTGAGGCGGCGAGTCCGTCCGTACAGTGAGCAGCCGTCAGGACAGTGTGGGCGCCTATGAGCGTTCCGCCGCAGATGTGGGAGTCGCCGGAGTTGGCGAGACTGACGAGGTATGGGCTGGCGGGATCCTTGAGCTCGCCATTGATGATTGCATCGACTCCAGACCAAAAGGCTGCGCTGGCAGCCAATGTTTGGAGGATCCTGATGAAGCCTGTCTGCATTTTGGTGGAGAAGTGCGTTCGTTTCTGGGCGTTGATGAATGGGAACGGAGCGATCGAGGCACTTACATTACTTGTGTGGGATGCGAGGTATTAATAGCTTTGGAATTCACCGCAGTATAACGGCCGCATTTGCCCCTTTGTCTCACCTATATCGCATTCTCGAGGTAAATCGATTACTCTTAATTGGTAGCGTAAAATTGCTCAACCTATATGTGAGCCCTGCTATCAGCGGTCCGCCAGTACTACATAAGCAATCGAAGCGCAGTGGTTTGTGCCAGGCACCATTTGGCTGAGTTGTCGCGATTATGTGATCAAAGCGAAGAAGGATGCTCGGTCGAATCAACTTGATACCCCATCACACAAATCTCATCTCTGCAGTGGACCTCCCATTGTTGCCCGAAGCCATAACGATAACCATGGCCTTTTCCGGAAACGGGACACCTCTTTCCTCCGCTTGGCCCTCCCATCGAGACACAATCGTAAAATTGAGTTCCCAGCGCGATCCCATAAACTTCACGTCGTCTTGCTTCACGCCATCAACATACACCCGCAAGGCATCAAGCTCGTCCTCGTGGGCAGTGCCTGCGATATGAATTTCCTTCGATGTGGGAGAGCCAAGTTCAGCAATCTCATCGATGGTAAGCATCGGCGGCGCTGATCCGATCTTCTTCCCAACCTCAGACAACGAGATCCAATCTGTTGGCAACTCCGGCGTCCTCGACGGCCTCTCGCGCAGCCGACTCGACTTCTCATAAGCATACGCATAGCTCAGCAGATTGCTGTCATCGTACGCCTTCGAAGCAAACGTAAGATTGACCGGCATCCCCGTGTCACTCATCACTCCCATCGGCACGCTGACAGTCGGAATACCGTACTGGCGGATGACGCAGTTGCCGTTCGAGAACACAACACCGTTTCGCCACGCTTCGGCCGCGGATTCCTCGTTGACGTCTGCGTCCGCTTTGCCAACGTCGCCATTGCACGGGAACACAACACCGTCGAGACCGAGATCTCGAAGCCAATCTTCGAACTCTTCTTTACGGGCTGTCTCGAGTTTCTTCAGAGCGTCGCCAAGTCCAGGGATTTGGTAGGTTGGTTTGCGGCCGTCTGTGATGTGCGCGACGACGTCTGTGTGTCTGACCAGTGGATCGGCTGAGTCGTATCTATCCGGGATTGAGTTTGGTGGCCGAGGGAATATGTCGGCTGAGTTCACTTGTGCCAGGCTGGTGGCGACATTGGTGTCGCCGTTGGCGGCCAAGAAGTCATCCCAGGCGTATGCCATGAGCTGACACATGTCAACATCATTGCGGTGGGGAGGTGCTGTAGCATCCAGTCCGCTTGTATTCTCAGTTGTCTCGTCTTGCCTTTCGAAGTTTGTGACAACAGGGAAGTCAACCTCGACGACCGTCGCACCCAGGCTCTCCAGGATCTTTGAAGATTTATTCCATAGTTCGATCACAGACTGGCGGGTGTGGACGTCTCTTGCGAATGACGCACCGTCACGTTTTCCGATGTACATCCTGGGTACGCCAAACTTCTTCCCAGCCAACGCTTTCTCGTCAGACAGATCAGAGTAAGACTTCGGCCGAACACTTTCGACAGCGGGCAGCTGGACGAACGGCTGCTCTCTCCAGAAGTCACAAGTCGTCTTCTCATCACTGGCCACGATGACATTGAGCAATGCGAACATGTCTTCGACCGTCCGTGTATGTGGAACGACAGTATCGCAAGTCGGGAACAGCGGCCAGTTGCCCCGGATCGAGATTAGACCTCTGGAAGGGGTGTATGCCACCAGACCATTGTTCGAAGCAGGCGATCGGCCGGAAGAGATAGTCTCCTCGCCCATGCCAAAGACTCCAAAGCTCGCAGCAGTGGCCGTAGCCGATCCGTTCGAAGATCCTGATGCGAAAGCGGCCGTAAGGTACTCGGCGTTGTAAGGTGATTCGGCACGGCCGTAGACGCCACGCTGCATTCCTCCAGCGGCCATGGGCGGCATGTTGGTTCGGCCGAGGATGACGGCTCCGGCTTGCTTGATCAAGGCGACTGTGAAAGCGTCTTCGTTGGCTGTGAGGTCCTTGAAAGCATGCGACCCGGCGGCGACTGCCATCCCTTCTATCTTGTATGAGTCTTTGATGGTGCAAGGAATCCCATCCAGTGGGTTCCGCACGGTGCCCGCAGCACGTCGGCTGTCCGAGGCTTGAGCGGCTTTGAAGACATGCGAGCTGATCACGGGGATAGAATTGAGCAGCGTCGAGCGGCGGTCGTACGTTGCGATACGTAAGAGATGCTTCGCCGTCAGCTCCACGCTGTTGATTTTGCCGTGAGACAACGCCGACTCGAGATCTGCCACAGTGGCTTCGACGATGGAAAGTTTCTGATGCCAATTAGTTGTCAGATCAAGATCTATGGGTCTTTTAGTCATTACCTGTGGTGCGCTGATGGATCCCATTATTGGCGTTCGAGGAGTAATGTATCGAGTGCGTTGAGGTGGAAGTGGAGAGTCATGAATTTGCTCACATCAATTTCGATGAGGGATACATATACACTGGCAGACAAGTCAAAGAGTTGCAGACAACAGATAAAGCGACCCTGGTAAGACGGTTAATCGCGCAATCAGCATCGATGTATTCAACAGCTGCACGTTATCGATACATTTAACAGCTGCTAAATTCCCGCCCTATCGACCCAAATTAGCAGCTGATAAACAATTGCAAGGGCAGCTCACACGTGGTGAGCCAACATACTCGATTATCTGTGTCTGAGATTATCAGTTGTAAATGTCCGTGTCCAGATACTTGGCTGGTTGACAAGGCGACCCAAACACACCCACGCCAATCGTGACACCCTGAAGGCCCAGGTATAATATTCCGTGAACGTCCCAGTTGGAGCTTCGGACATCTCTATCTCATTTCTTACAGGGAGTACTTTCAGTTCTCCTCAACGCCCAGACACGGTTCTACACAATGGCCGAACACAATCCCACCAATGACAACGACCGCGTACCCGGCACAGTCTTCCTGATCGACGTCGCAAGGAACGACCATGGCCCTTCGCACGACGAAGTCGTCCTGATTCCCAGGCCCAGTGATGACCCGGAAGATCCGCTCAACTGGCCTCCAGCACGCAAGATGACAACAGTCTGCATGGCATACCTGTACATCTTCGGAACAGGAATAGCAACATCGCTTCAATACTCTGTGTTGAACGACATTACTCGCGATACAGGGATCTCCACAGCAAATCTCGTCCAAGGAACAGGCCTCATGTTCCTCTTTTTCGGCTGGGCCTGTCTCATCTGGCAGCCTCTAGCGTTGGCGTACGGACGTCGCGGAGTGTACCTGGTCACCATGCTTCTCACGATCCCCATGATGGAATGGACCGCGTATTCGACGTCGAGCGGAGAGTGGATCGCGCACCGCGTGCTAATTGGCATCATCGCTTCACCGATTGAGTCGCTTTGCGAAGTCACGATTTTCGATCTGTACTTCGCGCACAACCGGGGTACGTACATGGCGTTGTATGTATTTGTGTTGTTCGGATCGAACTTTCTGGCTCCGCTGGTCGCTGGGTGGTTCAATGATGCGTACGGGTGGAGGTGGACCATGCATCTCGGCTCTATCGCTTGCGCTGTCTGCTTTGTGGTCATCTTTTTCTTCATGGAAGAGACGATCTACTTTCGCAAAGATACCCTTGCAGATGTCATCGCCTCGGTCACGGAGGTATTGCCAAAGAACCAGAGTGCTGGTAACTCAGATAAAGCGTCTTCGCCAACGACAGCCGAGTCAACAGGAAGTCGTGGACCAGCGTCGGTCATGCCTGCACAGAGCGACACTGGGTCTCACGAGGTTCGCACGAAATGGAGCAGATATGCCCTCTTCAGGCTTCTTCCAGGACGTCCTACTAAGGCCGAAACCCTTAAGATGGTGTACCGACCTGTCGCTATGATCTTTCGACTTCCGACCGTCGCTTGGGCAGGCTTCCTCTATGGCATCAACCTTGCGTGGTACAACGTTTTGAACGGCACGACAAGTCCAGTGCTCAGCAGTGCACCATACAACTGGTCTTCCGCGCAGGTGGGCTGCGTCTACGCTGGGCCCATCATCGGCGCGGCTGTCGCTTCGTTGTGGTCTGGCAACGCCGCAGACTGGATCGCACTCCGTCTTGCAAGACGCAACAATGGAGTTCGCGAACCCGAACATCGGCTTTGGGTCCTTGGGGCGTCCGGAATAATTTCTGCTGCTGGCCTCATGATATGGGGCATTGGCGCTTACCATGGCGTGCATTGGGTCGGGCTGGTGTTCGGTCTAGGTATGCTGACCTTCGGCTGTGTGAGTGGCGGTTCAATTGCTGTCAGCTACAACGTTGACTGCTTCAAAAGTATTGCTGGCGAGACCACCGTGTCGATCATGGTGATTCGGAACACAATCGGCTTTGGCATCAGCTACGCCATCACGCCCTGGTGGCAAACGCAAGGATTGCAAAACTGCTTCATCACCGCAGGCATGATCTCTCTCGCGTGTACACTGACATTCCTTCTAACGATCTGCTACGGCAAGCGATTGAGGCGTTGGTCTATTCCAGCCTATCAAAAGTATGCGCAGGCCATGGGGGGCACCGAAGAATGATGGAGGTGCAGTCGTAAGCGGGTCATCGATGGCCATCTCCGGACACCATGATCTGTCGGAGTGTACGTACTGTTCGTAGATCGTATCAGCTCGCGCTTGCCGCCAACTCTCGAAGGCGTTCTCCAGCTTTGCCAGCAGAAGGGATATCGTTTTCCAGATTCTCCACAAGATCCCTCAAGATTGCTATCAGTCGCTTCGCGCCAGATCTATACTGATCGCTGCCATGCCGAGATGCATTGTTCAGCATGTGACCGACGCCTAGCAGTTGATGCACAATCTGACTGCTAGCGACCTTGAACATAATGAGCGGCGCTGTGGACACCTCCGTGATGAAGGCTTCGGCGACAGCAATCACCTCAGAGGTAGGCGCTTGACAGTAAAGCAAAGCCATGACCGTGACTATAGTCTCCGTGCACGCTATCTGAACTGCCATGTACCGGCACCGCTTCGAGTTAACCCCTCCGTTTGATTCGGTCAAGCTGAGCAGTATACGCGGCCTCCCATGTTTCAACTGCGCGAGGCTATCCAGTAAAGCTTCCGGAGATGGGCGATCGCAAAGCGCAGTAAGGAAAGCTTTGCGACTTTTGCAACCGTGGAGACTGAAGATCGCATACTCCAGGAGCCTGAATAGATCAGTGATGTAATCCCAGCCTGCGGTCCAAGCACGTGTCTCTGGGTCCATGCCGACGGTGATGCGAGGGTATAGCACTGATATTTGCGATTCTGGCATTCGCACCGGATGTCCCAGCACGCATGACGAGTGAACTTCCAGTCGGTATATGCACCAGAACAGTCTCCGCCGATCGTCCACCTCGGATAGAGATATGTCGCTTGGCCAACAACTCTCGTCGTGGAAGCTGTGCTGTGCAATTGAGGCATGGCAGAGTGCGAGGTATTTGGCCAAATCGTCATGGTTGTTGCATCTCAGAGAATAGACTGCCAGAAGACCGAAAGACCGTAAGTAGTCCAGATCGTTGGATTTTGTGACAAAGCTTGGTATTCGAGAAACGGCTTCTTGGAAGTATCTGGTGCTCTCGGGTAAGCGGAGGCCTTCAATCAACGCGGTGTCGAATACCGCTCCAATGGCAGCGGTCTGAGAGCTGACGGCACATAAAGACATCAGCAGCACATAGGATGGCCCCTCCTGGTTGATGGGATCATTATCCCAACGTGAGTATAAATCACATTCAGGGAGAAACGGAAAGCTGCGTATTGATCAGAGAGGGTTTGCAGCTTGAACGAGAAGGGGAGCACACACTAGCACTGATACATGGTATCGCAGTAGATCTGCAACAACCTCTTGGTCAGGTGGCGGGCGTCCAGGTCCGGGTAAGGATCACAGTTTGCTTCTCCATTATTCGTGGCTATTAGTGTTGTCGGTCGTCTTCCTCTCTTGCGCATGGGGCGATTTGAGGTGCATTCGACGGTGTATTCGGTACAAGTTCGACAGACATCCGATGACTTGTCCCGACGACATCTCAGACCTCTTTGATGGCAGAAGTCGCATGCTCGGGATACTCGCTGTCTCTCCGTCTGAGGTGGCGCTTTCGGGGGCATAGTCTCATATCAGCAATGGTGTGCCAGCATTGTAAGTGTACTGAGTGCGCAAGAGAGAACATCCTCCACCATATCGATGCGGTACTTGGTTGATCTCGATAGGAATTCAACAGCTGTTAATTTAGAGATTGCAGGCGCATCAAGTCAAACAGCCAATCGGAGCGTTTCATTCGCCGCAATCACCCCGAGGTAATCACGTGACTGGTATAGACCCACTTTTCACTTTCCCTTCTCACTCCCGATTTCACGTTTGGAATTATCAATTATTCCTCATTATGAACCGGTATATCTTTCTCTCTGAAGCCAGTGTAGTCCAAGTGATGATGAATGACATAAACCGATCGGAATGCATTCCTTCGGTATTCGATGGCAAAAGATGAGATAGCAATACATTGTACGTGCCCCTCGGCGGAGGAGACTCTCTCGAACTCAGCATGCATGACAAAGGAAATGGTGCGTTGACTACCGCATTGTGTTTGTTTTCCCCAGCCGAAATATCCATCCATTCGGTCAAATCCTACCCAAAGACCGGCACAACCGAAGTACGCCTCACACAAACACTGCCCGACGCCGAGCCGTAGCGAGTCGAGATCGAAGGAGTGCCATCATGATGACAGCCCGTCGAATGCTTATGCACGTGCATAGTAGTCGTCACGGGTTGTGGTGGCGAGTTGTTACCATGGCATCCTGTCGAATCGGAACAAATGTTCTTCGTCGTTGTCAGGGTTAGTGTGGGCGTGATCATAGTTGTTATTGGCGGTGGAATGGGGAGAGAGCTGGTACTACTGCTGGTGGTTTGCGAAGAGGAACTCTGGGAGTTCGTTGTTGGGATGACCGGGAAGCTGCTTGATGGCGGAGAGCTGCTTGTAGAGGAAGTATAGCCTGAAGATAGTGTGGAGCTGATGCTTAGTGACGAGCTCGAACTCGAAGGACTACTCGATGACGAGGAAGATGAGGTGGTCGTCAAGAAAGTCGTTGTAGTTGTCGTTGGGAAGGGAAGCGAGGGCGATGATGGGATGAAGATCAAGCTCGAGCTCAAACTAGACGAAAGAACTGACGATGATGTGGTTGTTGTGGTAGTGGTGAATGGAAGCGCGGTCGACGAAGGTATTGAGATCAGGCTCGAATTGGAGCTGGAGAAGACGACCGAAGAGCTACTGGGAGTCGTGGTAGTAGTGGTCGTGGGGACCTGGTAGATCGGAGGTGTTTCGAAGATCGAAGATGACGATGTGCTTGTAGTCGTAGTCGTAGTCGTAACCGGATAGATCGGGGGCGTTTCGATGATCAAAGACAGAGACGATGACGAAGACGTGGTGGTTGTTGTTGTGGTTCTGCTGGTGTGTTAGCGGTGCCAACCTCAAATCGAAGTCCTCAAACTTGGCGAACAGCTTCACTTACGTTGTTGGGAATGGCGTCGTAGTTGTCGTCGTCCTTCAGTTGCGTCAGTATAGCTCCGCCTCGTGCATGTGGGATTACTCACGTAGTGGGGGTTTCGTACACTGGCGGAACTTCGATGCTGCTCGAACTAGATGTCGTCGTTGTCGTCGTGGTTCTTCAGCAGCGTCAGTGAACTTCCCTTCCTTGTACATAGACAGGGCTCGTCTTACGTAGTAGGAAATTCGTATATCGGCGGAACTTCCAAGCTGCTTGAGCTAGACGTTGTCGTAGTTGTGGTCGTTGTGCTTCACGATCGTCAGTAACGCTCTTTGCAATCCATGCGGCGTACTTGCGTGGTAGGAATCTCGTAGATCGGCGGCACTTCGATGCTGCTTGAGCTAGACGTCGTAGTGGTAGTTGTGGTCCTTCGAGCAAGGTCAGTACACTTCCAACCGTTGAGTGTGAATCACCTTACGTCGTAGGAACTTCATATATCGGCGGCAGCTCGCTACTAGTACTGGACGTCGTTGCATCTGGATAAGGATCGGGCGCCGCAGCTCGGACCGCAAGTATCGCTTCCGGGTCGTCTGTAGGTCCGTAGCTCGTGGGTTGTTCGCTGTAGTAACAGACCGCGTTGACGAGGAATGCCGCTCCGCAGTCCGGATCAACGTCGCAATCTGCCAGACATTCGGTAATGGTAGTTACATCCTACTCTTTAACGCCGTAGAATATTGGCACGGATGCTATGCCACAATACAGCGTGTACACTATGCCGTTTGGCGTGGTGTAAGTAGCTCCATCGCCTCCGAGAGTCGAAAGGCCCGCACAGCCCGTAGGAGATGGTAATGGAACCTGAATGCTGGAGGAGGATGTCTCGGTAGTTCTGTGATTTATCAGTCAGCGTTGACTCGTTCATGCCAAGAAACGTCCGCTGACTTACGTCGTTTTCGTCGTCTCGAAGGCTGACGAAGATGCGAGCAAGGAGGTAAGTGACCTGACAGGTTTAGCATGGGAAGACAATGAGGAAGTCACTAAGACTCACGATGTAGTAGCAGGCAGATTGGCCGGGCAGTAGTAGATGCCGATCGCAGCAAAGCCACCACACATCTGGGCTCGATTTCCTCGACAGGCGAATTCGGGGTTCGAACAAGTAAGAATGATGTCTTGTGAAGACGTATTTCCGTAGACCAGTGAGTGGGTACCTTCAATTCCAGGTCCGCAGTAGCATTCCGATCCATATTCCAATCCGGCATACAAGTAGCCCAGTCTGAGGCATTCTCCGACGCACAACTCAAACGTCATGGAGTCACGTTCATCGGGAAGAACTCGAGGGTTGAGAGCTTTGTCCTGCACATCATCGTAGCAACCTTGCCAGTTGCAGCCGCTAACCACGAGAGGAGTCTGGAGTGCTTGAGTGTAGGTCGGCATGTGGGTAGTGGTCACCGATCCACCAGGAGTGTGCTCGTTTGCATTGCAGTTACCGTCGCAGACTGGTACTGTGGACTCGAAAACGGTGGTCGCACCGTTCGAGTCGGTGGTCGTGATTGGAACAATGGTAGTGCCGGTCGTTACCGGACCATAGTTAGTCGGACCGGTACTGGAGTACTCTGTAAGAGCTCCCGTCGCGTCGGTTGTGACTAACTTACTCGTGTCACTGGCGCACGTGCAACGCCGTTGTATGTGCATTGGCTCTGTTGAGGGCGAGGACTGTATCGAGCGCCATTGAGCTGGTATATTGACATGCGGAAGTATCCACCACAGCGTTGAGTTATGTCGTCCGAACAGCAAATGAAACAATCTGGTAAGCTAGCATTAGTGTATTCCTTCTATTGTATAGATGGCTCAGACTGGTCGCATCGGCAGGTCTAAGTCTGCTAATGCGAAGACAGGCGAAGGAAAGGAAGGTCAACCAACTACAATAACATTAGTTCAATCGTCATATCAATAATTCGTTAGTTTGGTACATACCCATTCTGGCAATCTGCTTGATCAGACTCGTTCGTGATAACATCACCACAATAGCCTGAGATCTTGTGAGTAAATCGAATAGTGAAATATCTCAGAATCACCCACACTCGTTGCCATTTTCGAGCCCGAAGTATTGAAAGCCCTGACAAAACTGGCCGCAGAGCTCTATCGAGCCAACACCGTAATTCGCAGACTTGTTGTTCAGTGCCCTGTCTGCCAGGATTACACCTTTGGTATCTGTGTAGCAGCCTTGGTAGATGTAATCGCCGTACTTTGGCTCGATGTACGAGTCTATGATGTATTGGAAGCCGGTTGTTGCGTATGGATCGTATGCAGTAGTAGTCTTTCCCGGTTTGGCATACTGGACGTAGGAAGATCGATCAGCTTTTGACTGTGGGACAAGATAGGGACGAACGAACAAAACCGAAAGCTCTAAAGCCGCCGCAGTACTCAGTGTTGTCGCCAGCGCAAACATAATCTGGATCGTCGCATCGGAGACTGGATTCTGTAGCCACCTGCCGAGAATTGCTGTTCAAGTCGTTGCCACAGTAGCCTTTGGGAGAGTAGCTATGTCAGCGCGGTCAAGTTGAATGGGTTTGCCGAGACTCACATTGAGTGCCATGCTCCACGCCAAAGTAGTCGAAGTCCTGACACTGCGAGCCTTGCGTTAGTATATGGATCGCCCAATGCTAGTGGTTCATGTTCCCAGCCCGTGATCAACGAGGTCACTCGTATTGAAACGTGACAGTTTACATACTATAGTAGCGTTAGCAATAAGCAATCACTAGACATTCGGCGTCCAAGCGCGGACTTACCAAAGTTGGCGCATATTTCGACCGTAACCTGACCCTGATTGGTATCATACACGGCACCCTGGAGTGCTCGTGGATCTGTTGCCCGATAGCATCCGATCCATGAGAAGCCTGACAGTCGAAGTCAGCTGATCTGCCGTACTGTTATGCTGTTGTGTAGCTTATCTGACCATAGCCTGCATCAATGATAATCCTTGGGCCCTGGTTTTCTTGCCTTTTTACAACATCTCGCAGGGCTCCGTACTCCGGCGATAGCATCTCCCATCCTGCCTTGACTTGAGAAACAAGAAATGTTGCTAGAGTGAGCAAACAAAACGAAAGTGTGGCGCCACCCATTGCTGCGGGCATCGAATGAGTGTGAGGTGATGAAGAACAACTGGATGAACAGAGTTTCGGAGGAAAGACCGGGGTGCCATGGTGTTGTTTTCTATACGCGAGGCATCACATTCCTGTGCCGACGGCGCGGGCACTCATCATTGCATCGACCATGCCGTTGGTAAGTTCGATCACCATGATGATGCCACAATAGAATTTGAACGTTCTCATTGCCGTTTATTCGCTCTCCCTGGTGTTGTTGCTACGGTCCTCAGTGGTCGTCGCAGTGTCGGCTTCCTTGGTTGAACGAAGGGGACGGGCGTCCAAGGGATGGTGCCTTGTCAGGCAAAATCAGAATACCGCTGGCAAGCGATGATCTGGCATCGTGCCAAAGTTGACAGAGAGGTGTTCAAAAGCCCCTTACAAGCAGAGCACGCCAGTGGACTTGCCAGAACTGTGAGACGGACAAAAAGCAAAAGAACAGCTGCTCTGATGAGCTTTGACATAGGAATAGCCGAAGGTGGGGCTCGAACCCACGACCTTGAGGTTGATCTCTTTGCTGTTATAAGAGCCACACGCTCTACCGATTGAGCTACCCCGGCAAGGGTTGTATTGGTTGATGAAGGGGTGGCAACTATGAGGTCCAAGAAGGCTGGCGTGAATGGTGGGGCTGCTGACTTTTTCCTAGGATCAGGGCGATTTTCCTGGGATCTTTCCGGCCGAACTTGGACCCAGCGGAGATGATCTGTGCGCTGGCAGGGCTGGATCAGCTGGACAGCTTTGGAGGTTGGTGCTGCATTGGTGTCGATTGAGGTGTCGACGGGAGTCTCACTGAGACCGGCCCGAACTAGAGTCGGTTTGCCGGGTCTGTTTGACGTTGATCGTAGGGCATTTGTGCCTGACGAGCATGTCACATGGGTTGTGTGAGTGTTCCAACGACTCCGTCGAAGCGGGGCGCTTGTTGTGGCTGGCAACTGGGTCTTGGTCTGGGTCATGTGTTCCTGTACCAGTGAGAGCCTGCAGTAGCACAGCATCGATGATGATTGAGCGCATCAGCTCGAGGTTTGATGGAACGTCTTGATATTATTAATTGAACCAGTGCCGGGTGTGCCGAGTCCATTATTGATGTTGCTCGCCGAATGAGATGCCGTCCGATCTCGGAGTGCGACTCCTGCAGCTGTACGAGTCCAAGAACGACTTGAGTGGTGCGTTTGTTCTGTGGCAAGGCCAATGTTTTGATGTTCCATTGTCGACATTGTTGAGCTGATGCGATACATATGATGCGCCGATGAGTGTTTTTTTCCAGTGATGGAGGAGAGGTGACGTCGAATTAGTCTTGTGGTCAGAGAGAGGAGGGAGCTCTTGCCTTCGACCTCTCCATGTTCGCCGTGCCGTGTCCATCGAGCAACCTGACCACAACAGTGAAATGTCACTAATGTTTAGTAAAGTTACATAAACATTGTCGGTAGCCGGTATAATTAAAGACTGTACTGAATTTGATGTGAAAATTTGGAGGCAATTGTGATTTCGGTCTGGTCGTATCTCAGCACATTCGCCGGAATTCGAGGCGTAGTCCAGAAAGAAGCACACATCATCTTGAAAATCAGCAACACAGACGTTCAAACAGCTTCAAAGTGGATACCCCAGCCAAGTATGTATAACTATCGCATGGAATATATTGTTATCGCGTTCAGAGGTACTCAATACATTCTCGTCGCTGGTATAGAACGACCGTAACTACCCCAACCCTAACCCTGAACGCACCAACTCACATTTCCGAGCAACTCACATGATACGACACCAACTCAAGCAACTCAAGCATGATCTACACGTTATAATAGAATCGAGTCATGAACTGAGCGGTGACCTGAACGTGAACACCAGCCTAGAACATGGAGTAGTGCCTTTAGCGGCAACACGTCCATGAAACGGGCCATGTGTTCGCCAAGGTTTAGTCGTCGATCGTAACAAGCAGGGAAATTGGAGAATGGGTAGCAATGTGAGTATGTCAAAAGAACAGCGAAAACGCTGACCGAGGATTGTCGATTATGGAGGTCGTATCAAGTGTTACATTCGCGTCGCCCATTACCATCGAGCCTTAATCTTCTACTGCCAACTCTGGGCGTCCAAATCTCTCCCTTTCCCTCACGATACCCCAACAGCTCCTCGAGGTCAAACCACCTCCCCTACCACGCTATATCGCGGCGGTGCTCGGACGCTGGAACTGTGGGTGACCAACTCCAGCAATGAGTTGAGGTCACTGCTCGAACATGATCGAAGTGAAAATCCTCTCGACTTCCCGTACGCATCGTCGTCCTTCGCAATGATGACCTGTCGAAGCTGGAAGCAGTCGCCAGGCTACTTAGCCACACAGACGCATTCCCTGCCGAGTTGATACAAGCGAGATGAGTGGTGATGTGGTTGTGTCGTTTCAATCGTAGGGTCTCGTAATCATGACATGTCCAGTCCGCTACACACCTGTGGATGCGTAGCAAGGCCGAACGTCGTTATCGCATGCATGCCAACTGTGTTGAATCGTTCAGGCAGAGTCAGGCTTCTTGGGTTTGCGGATTGAAAGTGCGCGCAGGCGTGTCCTGATGGGAGCCATCATCGTGGGAGATGTGGGCGAAGTCGGTGAGTGTACACTCCCGCTCGCACTGGATATGCTGCTGCCAGAGGAAGCCGAGCGTCGTCGCGATTCGTCGATGGTTGCCTGAAGGCTGACGTTTGCGTGTGAGTATGGAGTGGCGGATGTGTCGAGAATCTCGATGAATTTTGAAGACGACATGGTCGGAATTTGTGCGTTTTTCCCTTTGACAGTGGTATGCGTGTTGGTGGTGTTGTACAGAGGTGGAGCAATCGATCGATCGAACGAAGCAACAGGGCTCTTTTGTTGGAGAAGATGAAGTGGCGAATGGTGAACCAGAGGAGTGAAACACGACGAACGAGACGGGAGGGGAGAGTAGGTGATATGTTTGATCGTCGCACGACACGCAAGTAGAGGTGGGCGGCAAGAGGGTCATGACACAAAACCCTTCTCTGGTTTGCGCAAAGCCTCCGCACCACGTCAGAGTAAAAATCCGCAGGGTCTGGCGCCGCGCGGAGTCTATTCTTTGCGACCAGCAGAGGCCCGAACCCGCTCGCCGCTCCATGTTCGGCTCGACTTGCGAGCTCTGCTTAGTGCTGTCGCCATGGAGGCGGCGATCGACGGAAAAATCCAAACTCGTACACGATGCCCATCCTGACAGTACCTGGAATGACCAGGCGGCAGGATCAACGGGTGGCTGTACAACCGGTACTGCACACGTGGTTGGTCGTGTGTGGCAACGAGCCGGTGTTCCTTGCGACCGCCTACATGCCGCGGACAGCCTAGGACAGATCGCATGGAACGAAGGGTTCCAGGCCCCGGAAGAATCGCTAGGTCTCGGTCTAGGAGAGATCTCCGCAAGGCCATGTGCCGTGGTGTGACCGTCTCGCTCTCCGGCCCCCGTTCGGGCCTCTTTTGGAACCGTTTTGGGATTTGCAGAAGTTGCGGTGGGCACGCGAACTACGGTACTGGGATTCGGAACACTGACTTCAGGCCAGCAGCAATACACGCTACCACCATGAAGATTCCGAGGTAAGTTAAAGTGGACGCGCATGCCCTTGAGATCCGGTACCGTGGTCAACGCCTGTTTTCTGTATCAGGCGAGCATCATCAAATGTTCGGCTTTCTCGGGAGTGGCAATGTGAGTGGCGCGAGGGCTGACGCAGGCGGCCATGATGGGTTGGAGAGGCGCAGAGAAGTCGGGGTGTCAAGACTCAGAATAGCTGTCGCATGCCGGCATGAGACGAAGCGACGCAACTTGCGACAGATCACGTCTTGGGTAGAATGCGAAGATGCCGCTGTCCCGAAGGTGTTTGTCCGGCATTGCATCGCCGGATAAGTGAGCTCACAGCTGGTACCTCTTCCTTTGCATACTTTAAAATTTGCACCACCCAGGATTGCAAGCTCCCATGACCTTGCAGAACGAGTGCTGTAGACGGCGGTGAATCGCGCGAATCGTCGATGTCGTTACCAGCCCAAGCTAACGACATTTTCGAAAGGTCGCGCCGTGCAAGTACATGTTAGTATAAATTAGGTACATGGATGCTGCGAGACCATTTAAACAATATCGTTGCTGCATCGACTATGGAAGGTGCATCGAAGATCCGAGAGGAAGGATTCATCTTGTCGATGACGCTCTAGTTTGGATGAACTAGAACATTGGATCGCAGAAGCCCTGAAATACCCGACCCTGGTGCTCTGCGATATCAGATCGGGTTGCAAATAGGTATGACGACTTAAAAAATTGGCTCATTCTCCGGATCTTGAGACGGTGATTTGCCTTTTGCGTGATCGTTTGAAACAATAATATTTCAAGCTCGTCACTTCACACCAACTGTGCTCTCTTCTTTGAGGAGTAAGGTACTTCGAAAAGGACTGCGTATTCGCTATCACAAAGGCGTATATTAAAGCATAAATGCCACTATGCCTCGGCTTTCCCTGCCAGACCAAACACCATCCTCGGTCTGTACTGTAGATCAACGAGGAGAGACATCCAGAATCCCACTTGTCCAAGTAGTTTGTTACCGCGTAGATCTCTAGGTAGCATCATCAGCTCAATCCAACTTACAATCCTCACAATATGCCTTCAAACCCAAAAGCACGCATCACCGCTCTGAGCGAACAGCTCGCGAAGCCTCTCAATCCAGCCGACCTTGGATCGTTCGAAGGGGTCCCAAACATACCTACCATTGCTCGTGATACTGTCGGACCGTAAGTCATGTCGCAGAGTCATCTCGACTTCGTTTGCATCTTGCTGACACCCCTAAAAGAAGCGTCAAAGACAAAGTCGTCGTCGTCACCGGTGCCAACTCAGTGAACGGCATCGGCAGGGCAACCTCGCACCAATTCGCCCGCAATGGCGCCAGGGCAGTCTTCATCTGCGATTACAAGACCGACCTGCTAGACATCCACGCGCGAGAAATCCAAAGCTTGTACCCAGGGGTTGACGTGCACGCTCGTAAAGTTGACGCTGCCGAGGAGTCGGATGTAGAGAATCTCGTCAACGAGGTGCTTGAGAAGTATGGCAGACTTGACATCTTCTTCGCAAATGCCGGCATTACCACTGGTATGGAAAGGATCACGGAAGCCAGCGCCGATAACTTCATGAAAGCTATGCGGACTAATGCTCTGGGGTGAGATTCGCCACACGTTCGTCCATCACCAATATTGAAAGATAGCTAACAGTCATTGCAGCGTCTTTCTCGCTACAAAGCATGCTGCTCGAGGTATGCTCAAGACGTCCGAGTCCAAGCCATACCCTGCAGGAAGCATTGTCGCCACCGCCTCTGTCGCCGGATTGCGTTCCAACGCCGGCACAACAGACTACTCGGCATCAAAAGCAGCCGTAATCAGCATCATGCAGACTGCCGCGTACCAATTGACTGGTCAAGGCATCAGGTGCAATGCAGTCTGTCCGGGCCTGATCGAGACTGGCATGACGTCCGCCGTGTATGAGGCTGCCAGGCAGAGGGGTACCGAAAGGAAGATCGGGCAACTCAACCCCTTGCAGAGAGGCGGTATTGCGGATGAAATTGCGAGAGTGGTGGCCTTCCTTGCCAGTGATAGTGCCAGCTATGTCAACGGGCAAGCGTGGGCTGTTGATGGTGGTCTCAGCGCTGGGCATCCGTTTGCACCGGGCAAGTTGGCTTGATGGAAGGAAAGTGTGAGGGAATGGCAAATACGAAACATGGTTCCTCACTCGGCCGCGGGTCCATTATGGTTTTGGTTGAAATCGGGGGGTGGGAAGAAGTGATTTCGCGAGCACCGAAAGTGATTGTCGTGTCGAAGTCAACGAATGTCGAGATCTTGTGACGATTTATGGTCTATATATGGAAATGCTCACAATTTGTCATCACCAAACAGCTGAGTGGCGCAGCGGAAGCGCGCCGGGCTCATAACCCGGAGGGCAATGGATCGAAACCATTCTCAGCTAACATTTTTGTTTTTGGTCTAGTTTGTCAAGTCATCTTTTTCTTGCTTTTGGCAGATGAGTCTCTTCTTCAAACGCACAGAAGTCAGAAGGCGCTATGCACGTTGGATTTGATGATGTTTAGAGTAAAGGACGATCTGCAAAAATCCGCGGTCCAATCCGCGGTCCAATCCACGGCTTTTATGTGATCATGTAACACTGCTCAGGCGTCTTTCGAAGAGACAGTCTATAAACTGTCCCGAAGATTGTAAGTATGTCACCATTGATAGACATTATAATCCATTCGACCTCTACAACACAATGTGTTGGAGGGTTTCGTTACGCGATGAGACAGCCCCGCACCGAATTCCAGCTTCTGCCGGTCTTGCAGGCCAGCTTATCTGAAAACTTGCATTTTCACCAAAACGAATGATGCTAAAGCACCAACAACGACAAAAGACATGCCACCATGGGATCAAAACAAAGGTCTCGCCCGGAATCGAACCGGGGTCGCCCGGACAGTCCAAGCACGCTGTTGAATAGCGAGGGATCAGAACCGGAAGTGATAACCGCTACACTACGAAACCGATGACTTTTCAGTCAGAATTTGATGATTGACTTCGGCTCAGGCAACTCATAATCCCGACGGACAAAGCAAAGCAAGGCATGGCCTAAGACCGTCGACACGGCCAGCGTGCAGTCGTGGGAATAACAACCGCGACCGGGGTAAGCTCGTCGGACAAGGGAGTCCAATTTTCCTGCAGTGGACGTCGATATACCGATGTCGATGCCGAGGATCCGGCTTAGTCGCAGCTCAATTGCAACCTCGGAGCTTCGGCAGTGCAAGGTCGTGCAAAAATGATAGAACATGTGCAAAATGATGGCATTCAAATTCCGCACAGAGCCGCAAAGTAAGCGAGCAGACGACAAGCATTCGACTCCCATCCATAAGGAAAATCGAAGACACGGTCGGGAACGCCACACGACGGTGTTGCTTGCCAAGTTCTGACACCAAGGTATGGCCAAGGGCTCGTCCAGCACGCGGCAACGCAGCCACGTTGCTTGCCCTGACAGCAGGTTCAGAGGTGTATGATGGCGACTTGGGGGTTGCCTTGTTCCGGACTTCCAAGTATGAGATATTGTGCCGTGGAGAAGAGGTGGAATGGGCACAATTGCGATGTTAAGTCCAATAGACCGGAATAGAAGTTGATTTGTCGAAGCAACTCTGCTGATCGACGAATCATATCCAATGATCGTCGGCCAGGAACGACGGAGGTTATTCCAGACTTATGTATACAAGTGCGAGTTCCATGTTGGAAATGATGTCGGACCCCGGGGGTCGTGTCGACGTGGAGGGATCTGGGCGAGTGCCAGAAGATGCAGCTGCCGATGGCCGAACGTCTTGCCGGATCACTGTCAGTCTAGATTGCGAGAGAACCATAGTCAAATGATGAGATGGATCAGTCCAAATCCAGACTCTTGTCTCCACGGCCAAATCACTCAAGAGGTGGACGAGACCTGAGCCAACAAGTTGAAGTAGAAACCGTTCCAGGCGAGCACAAACGATCATGTGAACCGGTGCGTGACTTCGCGTGCCCTGCAGAAAGTTAACGTCCGGGCCATTGTTCACAAGCGAGCAGCGACATCCGCCCATCAATCGGATTCCGTAGACGCAGTACTATGATTGGAGGTCCTGTCTTTAGTTGGGAATTAGGAATAAGAAGCACGTGAATTGCTTCTCACGCGACTTCAAGCCGCTTTGCCAATGCAAACATATCGCCGAGAACGTCTGAGTGGTCGAAGATGCATGTAAGGCAGTGGGTACAGGGTCCGTGTCAAACCGAGACGAGTCATTGGGCTGGTAGATGTCACAATTGCCCTCAGAGATAGGTCTGCATATCACCTTGAGGCTAGGGATCCAACCGTGGCAGTGTTGATGTGGGACAAGTGGAGGTGGAGTAGCAGATGTGGGTTGTCGAACGTGGGTGACCACGGGGCAAACAATGGAGAAGGATGGAGAAGTGAGATCCAGTAGCGTCCGAGAGGGGAGCGATCAGGGTGTCGTCGTATTCCACATGGCGATCTTAGAGACGTCGGCATCGTATGCCAGTATGGCGTCTTATGCCGAATCGCCCAAAATCGCCCAATTGATACTATTTCCCCATTATGAGCGCTCCCATAGATGCTCCATGGTCATCTTTTCGAAGCCTCAAGATCCTGTTCTCGGGCGAGTCTCGCTGGTCGGCATATGCATAGCAAGCCAAGATGCTCCTCTTGACCAAAGCAAGGAGCGTAGCGAAACCGCTTGAGAGATCGAAGGAATGAATTAAGATGAGCCAAGCGGAATATGTCCAAGTCATCTCGGGCCTTGGGATCTTGTCGTGAGGACTCTCGGCTTCTTGGTGAAGCTCCACAGGTCTGTTCTTGGCTCGGGAGGTCAGAACAGAGCGGTGGCCGGCAGCCGATCGGAAGGCGTGAGCAAGTTGTCGTTACAGAGTCTTGATGAGCGGAAACCAGAGACACAATTTAGCCTAGGAGGAAATATACTATATGTTGGTATGTAAGGCTAAAGAAGGACGTTGGTAGAGGCCACATACACAGACGGATGCCAAGACTGCAGTCAACCATCGGTTCCGCCCGACATCGCCGCCGAAGGTCTTCTGCCGACCTTGGACATGAACGACAACACAGCGACCACGAGAACCGACATGCCACAGCCACTTCTACACGACATGCATCGCGGTCGATGCGGTTCTGTAAAATCCACTGTAGAAAACAGTCCGCAGTAATATGGTAAGACGCGCGCCAACCCATAGCTGGGCGCGGCATCGGATAAGTCCTCCACCAGCAAGAGCAACTATTATTCCACATCAACATGCCATTGTGCGGCGACCGCGGCCACCCGTACTCACGTCCATCACCGACTCCTGATGAATCACCTTGGCATCGTTCGGCGGCTTCACGTTGGCCAACGTCAGCGGCTCTGCGAAAAGACTTCCCTTGGCGCCTAGATGCTTTGAGGTGCGTAAACACTCAGCATCGAACTTGGCTTGCCATGTCCACATACAGACGCTAGTTCTACTCAACTGCGCGTGTTGGCCCACGTCAGAATACTGGAGACGACGATGTCTCTGCGTCGCCGCATACGGTATGTCCGAGATGGAACTCCACCCTCCTAAGGACTCCCCCAAATATAGGCTTGGCGATGTTGCTCGTTCCGACGTCCTGCCTTCCTATATCAACTGGGGAACCCGCAACCCCAGGAAAGTAACTCCATTTTGGTCCACTCATCAAAATGTCGTCTCATCCGGAGTCCGAGAAGATCGCACCCAAGGCGGCCACCGAGCCAAACCAGCCCACAATTGAGAAGAAAGAGAACGATGATTCTGGCGTATCTTCACCCGCTGAGGCGTCACTCAACTACCAACCTGAGAGATCAGGACCACCAACGACCTTCTGGGGTAAAGTTGGACACTGGATGGGAGCACTGCCTGAATGGAGCGTTGGTGGAAAGAAGCTCGCTGGCAAGCAACTCAACTTCTGGATCGCTTTCATTGCCTCGAACGGTTTCCTCATGTTCGGCTATGACCAAGGTGTCTTGAGTGCCTTGATCACACTAGAGAGCTGGCAGAGAGTCTTTCCTCTCATGACACCTCGAGAGACTCCCAACGAACTTTGTTGGATCAACGGTGACCGCAACCAACCCGATCCTAGCCAATGCACTGGAGATGCAAACACCCAGGCTTTCGCTATTGCCATCTACCAGATTGGATGTTTCCTCGGTGCTGTGGTCATCTTGTTCTACGGAGAGAAATGGGGCCGCAAGCCTTCGACCTTTTGGGGTAGTCTCGTCATGATCATCGGCACTGTACTGCAGGCTGCTGCTAACGGATACGCGTTGATCTGTGTTGGGAGAATCGTCGGTGGCGTTGGCAATGGAATGGTGTGTCTTGACAACTTCCTTTGGATTGGACATCAGTACTGACAGTGTTTCAGGTCACTTCAACCATTCCCACGTGGCAAAGCGAGTGCGCCCGTCCCGAGAAGCGAGGCAGGATGATCATCCTCGCTGGCGCGGTCATCTCCGGCGGTGTCATGGTCGTAGGTCTCCCTCTTCAAGCTCGCCTAATGCACAGCTAACTCTTTTGTCAAGGCTTACTGGATCGACTACGGTTTCTACTTTGCCACAGGCTCGATCCAATGGCGATTTCCCGTGGCTTTCCAATCTTTCTTCACGATTGTTGTCATGGTTGGCTTACTCTTCCTTCCGGACTCACCACGCTGGCTCCTGATGAAAGGTCGCACCGAAGAGGGCCACGATGTGATTGCTCGGCTGTTGGGCGAGGACCTAGACCACCCTGATGTCCTCGCAGAGCTGAACGGCATCCAGGAATCTCTCTACATTCAGAGCAGAGGAGGTGGATTCAAGTACCGCGAACTGTTCACCAATGGCCCTTCTCAGAACTTCAGGCGTACATTCCTCGGCTGCCTGAGTCAGTTCTGCCAGCAGTTTACAGGAATCAACCTGGTCACTTACTACGCAACCTACATCTTCGAGAACTCTCTTGGCTTCAACCCAAATTTATCACGCCTCATCTCGGCTTGCAACGGAACCGAGTACTTCCTGGCATCTCTACTGTCCATTCCAGCGATTGACCGTTACGGTCGCCGCGCTCTCATGTTCTTCGGTGCCATCGGAATGTCGATATCGATGGCAGTTCTTGCCGGAACCATCTCCACTGGCACACCAGACCCCGAGACTGGAGCGCCTGTGCTCGAAGACCGCTTCGGCATCACCGCAGTCGTCATGTTGTTTGCTTTCAATAGCTTCTTTGGCATAGGCTGGCTTGGGTACGTCTCTCCTCCACCCAAGCAACAGCGTTGCTTCAGTCGCGCCTTGCCCACCTTGACTAACATCTTTTCAGGATGACTTGGCTATTGCCGGCTGAATTAACGAACCTCCGAACCCGTATACACGCCAACGCAGTCTCGACCATCTTCAACTGGCTGTCAAATGTATGTCAGAGGATCCCAATCCCTTCAGACCCCATACCCAAACTCGCCAAATACCAAAGACCAACATTGGTTGCATCAACTAACACCTCCCTAGTTCATCATCGTCATGATCACGCCACCGGCTTTCACAAACCTAACCTGGTGAGTCCGGGTTGTCTCTACTTCTCTCCCATCTTAGCTTTTTTCCTCCCTCGATATGCCTTTGCAACAATTACCATTCGCGTCAGCAAACTAACACGTTCCCTAAGGCGCACGTACATTATGTTCGCGGTGTTCAATGCTGCCTTGATCCCTACGGTCTACTTCCTCTTCCCCGAACCCAAGGGAAGGTCTCTGGAAGAGATGGACGTCATCTTCGCAAGTGCTTGGGCCGATGGTGTCAGCCCGGTCAAGCGTGCGAAGACCATGCCCAAGCTTACCGGCACCCAGGTCGAGACGGAGCTTGCCAAGTACTTTGGCGAAGAAGAGGCTCAGATCAGGAGGAGGAGCTCGGCGGTCCCGCCGCCAACTGGGAACTAGGGGAGAGTAGAGTTGGGGTATGTTGGAGAAGGGCAGATTTGTTCACGAAAACCGAGGCCATGTGGGTTGTAGGGTGCAGGAGTGTGCGACACGCGGATATACCCAAGAATATAGAGGGACATAGACATACAGACGAGACGGATAGAAATTTATACAATTTGCGACAGAAGACACGCTTTTCATCGGGTCTCAAGGACTGTGTGATCAGGGCAGTCATACTGTCGCAATCATCGTACACCTTTCAGTCTACATTGATTATTCGTTTCTCACTGCTACCCGGCTATCTAAATTCCAAGCCACATGCGAGCATTCCGCTGGAGAAGTTTCGAGACATGGCTCGTTCAGCACACAACTCTGTCTGTAGCCAGTCGGCCCAAGTCGAAAGAACCAGCCATACTTTCACATTCTTGCCCTTTGCTCTAGATAAAAGATTGTCCTTAGATCGTGACGATAGTCATCATGTCGGACCAAAATGCAAAATGTATGCCCTAAGACGGAGTTGAACCGGCGACCTCGTCATTACTAGTGACGCGCTCTACCAACTGAGCTATCAGGGCTTGTTATATGTTGACAAGATCGCGTCAAAATATATGTACATTGTTGTGTCAGCTAGTGAGTGAATGCCTCGGGTTGGAGTATGCTTGACGCTGTGCACGAGGCCAAGGGGCGACGAGGTACGGATCATGAACGACGTCAATGAACTAGCTTGCTAGTGTCAATAACACAGAGATGGTCAAGAGTTGATCAAGAACCTTCAACGATTGTTTTTACAACGATCTGAGTAGGGCCATTGGCGATGTTCTGACGAGAAGGAAGGAAAGCAGGTAAAGATTTCGAAGTTTGTTGTACAGTCTCAACAGGGACAATCAGATAGCATAACATCAAAGATCCTGCAACAAGTCCCTAGAAAATCTCCAAACCAAAGGCTAAGATCACAAGGCCGGCCCCCCTTCGTACCATAAAACAAGACTTCAAAAAAGAGCATTACTGATAAGCAGGCTCCCCACCCAGATCCAACTTCTCATGATCGCCCCCACTGCTCCTCGCCATCCGCCCCGAACTCGTCTTCAACAACCCCCGACTAGCATCCACCAGCGGACTAACCCAAAGCCCATCATCAGTCTTGACCCTCGAGCTCGGCAAGCCACTAACATGGCTGTTACCGTGGATAGTCTCCCAGTTGCCTTTGGGGACGTGATACAGCTCGTGGTAGATACTCATGTGCGACCAACCCTCGTTCTTGAGGTGCTCGTTCCACCACTTCCACGCATTCAGATGGTACTCGCTGTGCGCGAACGCGTGCACGCCCTCGACAGTCTTGAAGTAGGCCACGACGAGGGTTTCGTTCTGCGTGGTGCGCGCGGAGGCGTTGAGCCAATTGGTGGCGCCCATGAGGCCGTACTCCTCGTCGTGGGCCTCGAGGTCGACGACCATGTGCTGGAAGAACTCGCCCATCTGCTTGACGCCCGGCGCGAAGATGCCGAGCGGGTGGTTGTTGCGGAAGCCGATGTGGAAGACGACGATTTCGCTGTCGGCGGCTTTGCTGCCGTAGGTGCCCTGAGAGTCGGGGAAGGCCGAGGAGAATTTGCTGGGGATCACGCCGTCCATGAGCGAGTTGTGTTTGAGGCCGGCGGCGGCGAAGGAGGTGCTGGCTAGGGTATAGAACATGTACAGAGTGGCTGGCAGGAGGGCGATGCGGCCGACGAGCAGGAATGCCAGGGACTGGACTAGGGCGCCGGTGGCGAGCCAGGTTGTGATTGATAGCTGGTCGCGCATGAACTGTTGCAGTATTAGTCTTGATCGATAGATTGATAGCCAGAGCAATGGACTTACCACTTGGAATCTGCCAGGTCCCCAGTAGTTGGTCTTGGGTCGTTCGGCCTCAGGCTCGAGAAGTGGTTTGAAGGCCATTATGGTCTTTGGTAGAGTCTTTGTGAATGTCGGATATATTCAGATGGAATGGCTCGAGGTAGCCTTGTTGCTGTGAGTCGATGGGTTGATGGACCTTGGTATATGTGATGACTTTGTTACTCGTGGAGATGTGTCTAGGTATGTCCCGCAGCACATTCAGAGGGGACCAGTCGATTTATTTGTATCATTCGATTTTGAGCAGCCTCGAACCCAAACGGCCGTTGATGCGATGATCGTCCGAGCCTCTCGTCCTACTGTCCAGAATGGGGTAACTTTATTGGGTGTTGTTTGCGAGGCGGAAGACGGGTTTAGTAATTCGGAGGGTATTGATTGGTGCCGGTGTGGGGTTGGAGAGTACGGCCGTATGTAGTGCATACAGCCACCAACAACCATCTCACATCGCCGTATCATCACCTACGTCAGACGGACATACTGTATGCGACAAGTTGGTTACCTTGCTGATGACCGCCCGCTCGGACTCTCGCATTCAAAGAGACAATAATGCTTTGTCACTACCTATCGATCCTTACGACCGCACAGGTGTAAGGTTCCATCATTGACTGACTGCATCGACACCGCCGAGTACAGTAAGAATGCAAACCTTACGATGGTCCGTCGTATACAAGGGTGTAGTCATGTTCTTTATAGCTCCGCGTCAGCAGCACACTCAACTCTTCGCAGTCAAAACGGTGGAAATCCCCGAAGAAGCCAAACGGGCGTGAACGCACCCGTCAACCGATGAACATCAAAGTCGCAACCCAGGAATCCCGTAGCGACGCATGATATAACAGTCAGCGAGAGCTCACTCCTCCCAAGAGACCCTTCATCACCCGACAATAGGCGCATACCACCCGAACCGATTCTCCGGATCCCACTCCCCCTTCAACGCCCTCAACCTCTCCACCCTCCAAGACTCATGCCCATACATCGCCTCCAACCCCTCGTCCCCATGCGCATAGTTTAAATAAGCGTGCAACTTGCCACCACTAGCCCTCACGACAACATCGCGCATCGCCTTCGCATAACCCACAGCCCGGCCCTCGATCTCCTTCTCGCGAGTAGCGTTCAGACCCGCCGAATCCCACATCATGATCGCAGCCATCAGGACGCCGTTCTCGCGGTCCGGGAAAGCGGTGGAAGGCGGTGGGATGCGTTGCACGGCGTGCAGGCTGTAGGCTTCGAAGATCATGGCGCTGTTGTTGCGCAGCTCGGGCTCTTCGATTGAAGCCAGAGTGGCCATGGCGCTTTCGAGCGCCGAGAGGGAGTAGTTGGCCGTCGAGACGGGGAAACGGACGCTGGTAGTGCCGTGCTGGCAGAATGGCCCGTTCATGTCTAGCATGCCTACGGCGGCGAAGTCGCGGAGGTTGGAGATGCCGATTGTGTGGGAGGGAGGGTTCAGAGCGGTGAGTGGAGCGCTGTATTTGGCGGGAACGCCTAGAGGGCTTTGGTACATTAGGAAAAAGAGGATGACGGGCTGTATATGAGCTCGCACGTCAGCTATGATCTTATCGGTAGGGCGACTTGCAGACTCACGTTCATAGGATCAACGTCCGGCATTCGCAAAAAATAAGACCAATGAACGAGCTCCACAGGCTGCTCGCCCATGCTGCCTCCAAGCATCCCGTTCGCAAGACTGTAGACGTCTCGCAATTGATCGTGCCTGAAGATAAACAGCTCCCAACTCCACATCTCCGTCTCCGGCGTGCGGTCTTCGACCGTGTACTCGAAACTCGTCACGATCCCGAAATTGTGGCCTGCACCCTTCAAAGCCCACATCAAATCCGGGTGTTCGGTCTCAGAGACGGTCATCGCAGATCCGTTAGCCAACACCAAGCGTGCGGATACCAGGTTGTCAGCCAAGAGGCCCTGGCGCCCCTGCAACCACCCATGGCCGCCGCCCAGCATAGGCGCCACCATACCAGTGCATTCGCAAGCTCCCGTGACTGTAAATTGAACGTCAGCTTCGAGGATCCCAAGATACAGCCCTCATGAAAAATTTCTCACCCGTCATCTTCCCCTCCTCCCATAACCCATGCACAACCTCACCACTCAGCGCGCCACCCCCAATCCTCGCCCTGCCACCATCCCCCAAAACTCGCACCCCCCTCAACTCCCTCATCCAGATCCCCACCCCGCCCTTAAACCTCCCCAAAGAAGTAACAACCCCATGCCCACCGGAAATAGCCAGAAAAGGCAGTCCTGCCCCATTCGCCCAACGGACAGTTTCCCTTACGTCTTCCTCCGAAGCGACCTGCACAACAACGGCGAACGAAGGCGGCGCGAAATCCTGCCAGCGGTCGGTGGAAGTGTTGAAGCCTGCTGAGCCCGGGAGGTGGATTTGGGCGGTGGGGGAGAGGAAGGGGCCGAGGGTGTTGGTTATGTTTTCTATTGCATGGCGAGGGTTGTTGCTGCCGATGTGTTGGCGTGAAGAGGAGGAGAGCGGGTTGGAGAAGTGCAGAGGGAGTGAGTAGTTTAACGGCGGGACGAAGAGGGAGGCTAGGCATGCGAAAGCTGCGACTGCGACTGCGAGTTTGACTGTGGGAGCCATCTTCGAGAGCGAGGTCATGAGAGTCCTGTTCAGCACCCCTTTGTTCTAGGCTTCTGGAATGCTTGCTGGAAAGCTGGCTGTAGATGGTTCGAGACTTCCTGTAACTCGATCGTCCGGTAAACTATGATCGAGTAATACGTTGGAAGAACCTCAAAGCTGTGCGTAGGGTTTCCCTTAATACTTGCCACGCCGCTTCAGCCGCACATTCAGCTCGCTTCGTGTATGCACGCCATCGAAATGTGATCCTCCGTGGGGTTCAACCATGAAGCTGCAGCCTGTCGCATTTCAGATTGCCGGCTGCTTCGGCTTGATTAAGCTGCAATCGTTGTAGGCAGTCGCTTGGGAAGCTTTTTTCACAGGACACTACCAGTATGACCTTCGAAAGAAACATCGGGGAACAATATTAGATTTGTTATTGGGTCAATGTGATCATTTCCCGCTGCCTTCACTGCTGTCAGAGTCATGCTCCGGAGGTGTGGCGGCGTACAGCATTCCGAGCTGCCGGTTGCTAGCAGTACTCCTTTGCGTACCGTGGCTCCCACGAATGTGTCGAGGCGCCGGCCTTCCATAACCCATGCTGCCACCCGAAAGGAGTCTTGTCCGCTCGTGTGGCGACGGCTCGTCCGCAGCGCCGTCAATCGTATCGATTTGCTCTTCCTCGTCCTCGGCGCCCAAAGAGGAACCCTGGGAGGCCTTGTTCTTGCGGTTCGCGAGATGATAGTTGATCGCCAAAGCCAGCAAACCACCCTGCAAACAGCCAGTCACCACGTAGACCAACCAGGTGCTCCAACCCTCCCATCCGACTCTTAACCATAGACTGAAAGCGAAGACGAATGCGCCTGGGACCTGGATCATCATCGTGACGATGCTCAAGCTCTTGACGTCGCCGATCTTGTATGTGTAGTAGATTTGAGGTAGATATTGGATTGCAGAGAGCACGCCGGCTACAATGCCGAGGAAGTTGGCCCAGCCTTGGGTATGGTGTGGGTAGGATGAGACCATGGCGATGCTCGTGATACCGACGACCAGGAGCGCAAGCAGCGTCGCTACGCCGACGAAAACCGCATCGCGGCGTTTTGGAGGAGAGGTGCTGGTGATGCTGGCGGCTGATGATACAAGGTCCGGCTCCGTCGGGAAGTAGATGAGGAACAGCATGACACTGGAAAGTTAGCCTTGTTGCACTTGTTGCATAAGTGCAGCCTGTCAATACTCGACTTACATGAGCATGAAGCAAGTCCATTGAACTCCAATCTGAGCAACACCCAGCAGCGCGGCGGCACATTCGCCTCCATTAAGCACCTTGCAGCAACCAATATCCGTCCGACTTGCTGGTAAAGTCAAGATGTTGCCGATGGCTGCGATGGAGCTCAGGCCACCCAGCAGCACCCACCAAGGCGACAAACCCTCACTGCTCCGGCGGCGGAAGATTTTTGCATGCTGAGGGAAGTAGGAAACCAAAATGCCCAAGACGAGAAAGCCGGCGAGTCCAACGGTAAAGGGATTAGGCGAGGCGAGGGCAGCGCAGTGGCTGGAGGTGTTGGAAGCGGTCATCGTATCAGCCGTGTTGAGATGGTTTCCAGGCGCATGTATGGGCTGTGGTAGAGGTGTAGAGAGGTGTGAAAGAATGAGAAGGTCGTTTGATGGCGTGTCACATGGTCGGACGATGGCAGGTAGGCAGGCAATCAGTCAGTCAGTCAGTCGGTCGGTCAGGTAGCGGCGCGAGGGCGAGATCAGACGGGCGCAGTAAGCGTTCACTAGTAGTGGTACGCGGTATGCGACGATGATGATGATGACGGAATGGTGTGTGTTTGGCGTGTTGCAGATGACTCTGGAAGATGAAGAGAAGGACGCGATGGCTGGATGGCGCCCAGTGCTTGTGTACCGGCGGTGCCTGGCCTGTTTCGGAGTAATAATACCTACCAGCCTTGCCTTACCCGCCTCCTCCCGTGACAATGTTCACTTACATTTTGTAGTCAGCAACTCCTACCTTCTCAACATATCATGACTACACCCTCATCTGATACACTATCTGACGGACATGTCCCAGACATTGATGAGATGGTGTACTTGTCTACCAATCGAGGACAGTACTCTCTTCGGGTATGCATCTCTGGAGCTCGTAAGTAACTACATGAGAGGTGCAGTAGGAGTTCGCATTCGCCTATAGCTTGGGCACGCATGGCATGGGGTGCATATGCATACAGCTCCAGTTCAGCTGTCTAGTGCTGACAACCATATGTTATCGTGTTGTGAGCATACTGTGTGTATACGCGTAGCTCCATGAAACGCAAGTAATCGCACTTCCAACCCTTCAGCTAACCCACCACTCCAATCCAACCATCACCAGTTCAAGCATGGCCACAATGCAAGCCTGGAAATGCTACATCGGCGACAGCAACCCTCTCCGTCGCGTCCAAGTCCCAATCCCAATCCCAGGACCCGAAGAAGTCCTCCTAAGAATTCTCGCAATGGGCGTATGCCACACGGACTGCACGCTCCTCGCCATGAAAGAACCCATCCACGGCATGGGCTCAGCCTTCATCCTAGGCCACGAAGGCGTAGGCGAAATCGTCGAGCTCGGCTCCAAAGTCGACCCAACCCACTTCAAGCCTAGCGATCGAGTCGGCGTCTACCTCAACGCAGGCTGCCACCAAGAAACCTGCCCACAATGCACCCGCGGCTTGCACCAACTCTGCAAAACCGAAGGCGGCCACTACGGCATAGGCCGCGACGGCGTATTTGCAGAATACACCGCCATCCACCACCGCGCCGCCTTCCACATCCCACAAAACCTCGACAGCACTCTCGCGGCAGTGGCAGCAGACGCCGTCGTAACCGCCTACCACGCCGTCAAAACCACCGCAGCCGTGCAGCCGCACCAAACAATCGTCATCTACGGCTTGGGCGGCTTGGGCGTGAACGCGCTGCAAACAGCCCAACACCTCGGCGTCGCCAACAGCCGGATCCTCGTCGTCGACAAGCGTCAATCCTCCCTGGAAGCCGCCATAGCGCTCGGCGTCCCGCGCTCAAATACCTTCTGCAACTCCGACACAACAAGCAGCGAAAGCCTCCAAGAAGCGGTAACCTCGCGGAACCTCGAAGTCGACACCTGCATCGACTTCGCCGGGCACGCGGACACCGTCACAAGCGCTCAGATGGTTCTGCGGCCCGGCGGGACGCTTGTTCTGGTGGGCGTCCTGGCCGAGAACGTGCCGTTGCTGCCTTTGTTCAGCGTTGTCAACGCTTTGACGATCAGGGGGTCGTACAATGGGAGCGTGGACGCTTATAGGGAGTGTTTGGAGCTTATGGGGAAGGGGGTTTTGACGCCTGGGGTTCAGACGGGGTCTGTGGAGGAGTTGCCGGAGGTGCTGAGGAGGTTGGACGGAGGGGAGATTCAGGGGCGGATGGTGTTGCTGCCGGATTGGCGAGCGTTGGGAGAGAGGGTGGCGTAGTGGCAGTGGCAGTGAGAGTGTGAGTGTGAGTAGGAACGATATTGGTCCATTGACTCGAGTAATTTCGAGGGGCTGCAAACGTAATGTCAAGCTTGTATATAGTTCAGCTCATGCTCGCGCCACTAGCACAACTTGTGATCTACGATTTTTTATAGACAGAATTTTTTTTGGTATACAGTAAACTCAAGGTGCTGGCGTTGTAGACTACGTGCTCTTGTCCCCTCGATGCACCCAGATAGATATCAAAGGCCCTGCGTGACCCTGTAACCTCCCATCTCATGTTGTCGACATCAAGTCCAAGCAGTCGAGACGTCTATTGCGTTTCGAACGACGATCTATGGGCTGTTGCAAAGAAGAGCTTGTCCGAGCTGTAATGTATCCCGTCAGTGACCGAACGATCAGGTAAAAGATGGAATCAAGACAACTTACGATAGGCAAAACACAGCATTGAGCAGTGACGCCGGTCTCACCGCAAGCGGCATCGAACTCTTCGAGAGTCTGCGGCGCGTTGGGGGCTGATGAAAGCTTGTCAGTGGGGATTGTTCGAGTTTACACATCACGGCTCGGAACCGGTCCGGGTCTGGCACTAACGGTTCTCGCAGCTGACGGCGGCAAGGTCAAGGACGTCGAGCTGGCAGCACTGGGCAACGCGGCCGGCGCAAAGAGCAGGGTTGACTTGGGCCAGAGCGACAGAAGCGCTTGCGGCGAGGGCGAGGATGGCGGTGGTGAATTGCATGTTGAGTGTAATTTGTGGGTTGGTTGATCGAAGAGTGTGATTGGAAGATATTTGTGATGGGGTTGTCGGTAGTGAGATGATGAGAGGTTGGACGAAATACAGGACAAGAAAGACGATACTTATACAAGATCCGTGGACTGCATTGTCAGTGGGTGGTTCTCGAGTTCCATCCATGCGTTCGAAACAGGGTGAGGCGGTGACAGGTCTGATCGTTCCAGCGAAGGTATGAGACCGCCCCTGGTATCGTCGCCGTTGCATGAGAAACTTGGTCCAACTGATCTGAGTGGTCTGGTCGGATGAAGGCGATGATGTCAAGGCGTTGTTGTAGGCTGTGCCGAAGGTGGTGTTTCTAGTGTAGTACAAGGTACTGGGGTGAGGACGGGATAGTGCACCAGCCGTCCGTGTTCGTTCTGCATGCTGAGTATGAGCGACCATTGGTCTCTCATTGGTCATTCGATCAGTAGCAGCTGCAGATGCCATTCGACACAAGCCTGAGATACGCAGACTCTCATCCGGTGTTGATGTTTTGGTACATCTGTCAACAGCCGCAATGTAAATTCGCTTGATCGTCAAGTATCGATCCTCGATATAAATGTCTTCGCCAATGCGCTGCCTGGTTTGCACTGCCTAGTTGTTCTCGAGAATATGAAACTGTACAAGTGACTTGGAAGGACTCATGGGAGCTCGCGTCGGCGCAAGAATCCACAAGAGTAAAGTCGACCGGGCTCGGTGCTCGTGCACACCAATTGGTCAATGGCAGGTCGAATCGCCGTGGAGGCTACACATCTTGGCGATGTGACAGGCGTCTAGGCCTGACGTGCACGTGGCATGCGTGAAGGCGGTAGTTGAAGTTGCTGTCAAATGCGGACGGTTTATTGACGATGAACAACAGGGCGTGCAGGGGCCGGGTCAAGTTGCCTTCTCATGCGGAGGCAGTTAATCTATTTGAACCCTGCCATCAGGCTTCGGTATCGTTCGTCAGTATTGGCAGTTGCCAATAGCGCCACAATCGTCACTCTGAGCGGCAAACATCAGTTTGCATATGGGCGCAAGGTGATCCAGCTACCTCGATAGGAGAAGAATGGCAAGGTCGACGTCAGCAATCGTGTATTCTTGCTGACTGCTGACTGCCCAAGGACGGCACGTTCTTTCAAGTCGACACAGCTGGAAACATTAGACCGATGCAGGTCCAAATAATGGTCGACGCTCGTAGACATTATTATTGGTGGTGTGTGTGCAGACAGAGTGGAGGAAGAGGAAGAAGTGAGAACGTCGTTGAAGAACGCACGCCAAGGCTTTGCTCCAACTGCGACTGCAACGTCGGACTCGGCGCGTTGTCAGCGACCGCATCCGATGGGACACCACTTCTCACTACTCACTATGCTTCAACACATGGATGGAATGTTCGTCTTGATGCTGAATGTTGCTGCGCGCGAAGAAATGCTACGTAAGTCTGATGGCACGCTTCGGCGTCGGATGAGGCTGACAACTGGTGGAGGCGAATTCGTAGAGACAGATTCACCGCCGATGTTACCCTCGTGAGATTGAGGTTTGTCTATAAGTGTAGCCCGACATGTTCGGGATGAAGACATCGATTCGGCCTCGTATCACATTTTATCTGCCTTCAACAAAAGACATCACTCACCACGCAGACCCACCTCGATCAGACTTTCCAACACATCCGACCATCAATTGCAAAATGCAACGCCCAACTGCACGTAAATACAGTATATCGGCATCGTGCCAACGCATCATCTCTGAAACATACACCGCCAACAAAGCCGCAACCCTCACCATCAGGTCTTGCGTTGCAGACCCAGGACTCTGGCCCGTCCTCTGCGACCACAAGTGTAATGGTGTTACGCTCACACCTTCGGGCCTATACGGTGACATGGCCATCACTGTGACAAAGCACGTCTGGGCCAAGGTCAGACAAGCCGGAAAACTTCCCGGTCTGAATGTTTGCGAAATGCACGTCGACAAGCCATTCAAAGCTCAGAACCCGCAGGTTGGCGAAGGTCAGTGGCTTGAGATGGATGTCAGTGCTGAAGATCTAGATGGCGCCGGCATCATTCGTTGCTCTTTCAGCCATGTGTCGCCCGAAGGTGCCAAGATCGACGACCTCGCCCACTGCGTTGTTCGACTTGAGGATGAATCCTTGTGGCGAGCGGAGTGGTCAACGTATGAACCCATGATTCTAAGCAAGATCGAAAGACTCCAGGCGAGATCGCTCAAAGAAAGCACCGGGCAGATTCGAACCATCCAGCGTCGGCAAGCTTACGAACTCTTCAAGACCTTCGTGGAGTACGACGGCGACTACCAAGCGATGAGCGAAATCATCATCGACAAAGCAGAGCTCGAGGCCACCGCACTGCTCGATATCGTGGCGAAGTCGGAAGGCGAGCTGTCTGGGCCATACTACCTCGATGGCTCGTGTCACCTATCTGGTTTCATCTGCAACGCGAGCGACGCAGACACCAAGAAGAACGCTTACATTAGCCACGGGTGGGACGCGGCAAAGATCTCCAGCAACTTCCAGCCTGGTAACGGGAAAGAGCTCCGAAGCTACGTGCGTATGCGAGCGGAAGGGAAGGACGTCTTGGGAGGCACGGTGTTCGTCATTCAAGGCGGTGAGATTGTCGGCACCTGGGAGGGCGTCAGATTTAAAAGGATTCCTCGACGAGTTCTCAATGTGTTTCTGCCACCGCCTAAATTGGCTGGGAAGAAGCTTGGTTCTGGCAATTAGAAGGAAGCAATGGATACAGCTGAGTAGCACTGTGCAAGATTGCTCTGATCAGGCATGGTATACCATTTACGAGCCACAAATCACAAGAGCACGGTGGTCTGATGCTGCCAATCCAGCGGACCAAGGACCGAAGACCTTGGTGAAGACTGCACAGAACACCACGGTAGCTCACACCTCCAATAAGTACCTTCCACCTGTTCGCTGCGTAGCCATCATGGTATGTGCGATGAAGTACTCCCAGACAGAGGTACAACGGCACGCACGAGTGCGTCTGACGTGTTGCACAGCGTGACATGGAAGCTTGGAAGAGTGGTATGTGTCGTGTAGCAGTGTCCAAAGAGCAGGTTTCGTTCAATGCCAGAGTGAAAGGATGTAGAAATGCGAAAGCCCGTGTTGTTCTTCCTTCCATTCCCTTCATTGCTTCCATCCGAGCATCGAGAATGAAGTGGCTAACACATGTCTTCCTCCACGATTTGGCTAGGGAGGTGAAGCCGGGGCGGGAGGTGCGGGATGCTTTCGGGCTTGACTCAGCAAGCTGTTGGTGCTCCTTCGCCATCTCGACTTCACCACCACCGACCCCGACGGCTTCGTCACATGCCAAAGTACAACATCAGCACCACCACCACCGCCCCATCGACACCACACGCGACATTGAACTTCACTGCCTCGATCCACGCGGCAGATCACGTGCTCTCCATCCAGTCAACTTCACAGGCGCATCGCAATCATGGCAGACCCCAGTGCCTCTCCCGCTCCGCCCACCAATGGCGCACTGCCGACCGCGACCACTCAAAACCAGCCTGAACAACCCACACAGCAACCAGCACCAGCTCAGCCCACCCAACAAGTGAGCGCGACTCCCAACGAACCCGCGCCGGCATCAAACGTTACACAAGACCAAGCACAGCCGGCGCAACAGCCTGCACAACCACCACAACCCACACAACCCACCGACGCCGACCTAGATACGTCCATCGCCCACGAAATGAACGGCCAAAACCCCACCCAGCAGCCCTCGCCAGCCGCCCCCTCAGCCGCAAACACAGGCTCCCCCATCGTCCCTCCACCCCAAAACGGCCCGGAAGCAGTACACCCCGAAGCCGTGCTCGAACCTCGCATCCCCCAAAAGAAAGACGCCAGCCTGCGCGAATTCCTCGGCAAAATGGACGACTACACACCGCTCATCCCCGACGCGGTGACAGACTACTACCTCACCCTCGCCGGCCTGCCCCCACCACCGCAAACCGACCGCCGCCTGGCGCGCCTGCTCGCCTTAGCAACGCAGAAGTTCATCGCGGACATCGCCGCGGACGCATACCAATACTCGCGCATCAGGAGCACCAACACGACTTCGAACAATCCGCTCACGGGCCTGGGAGGAGCTGCAGGGTTCGGCATGGGAGCCGGAGGCGGAGAAGGCGAGGGCGGACCTGCCAAGGGAAAGAAAGACGCTGGCAAGAATGCACCGCTTGGCGGGCCGAGGGCTGGTTACGGTGGTGGTGGCGCTGGCAGTGGCCAGGGAAGGACCGTACTCACGATGGAGGATCTGGGGATGGCGGTTGGCGAATACGGCGTCAACGTGAAGAGAGGCGAGTTCTACAGGTAGAACCTCTCTTTGCGCGCGGCGATGTCACGTGGAAAGACGGGATTGGCAACTTGCTACTTGTACCATGTGGACATGAGCGATGGATTTTACTCTACAAAAGGATGAGCATCGAATGCGAGACTCATGGTGCTATTTTCACGGCGTTGGGGTATGAAGAAATTGGGACTGGTCATGGGAAATGGAATCAGAATCAGGCAAATCTCGGCCTTTAAAATCGGCCTTGAGACTACGGCGAAGGTGGCGCTCGTTCTTCTTGTTCTCAGCTACCTAGCTGGGAAGACTTCTGGATACATAATGTAGCAAACTTTACTTGAAACTTGCAAAGTGCACCCAAAACCTGAACTCCTTGCGTGAACGCTAAGTAAAACTGGTTTTCCGTTGAGGCCAGTGGGTGTGAACTTCTTCCATCCCACAGTTGGCTGATTTCGAAGGGGTTTAATTCGTCAAACAAGTCCTCATCTCCTCCTCGTACCCATGCTAGCGGGAGGGGTTTCGAAAGCGTTGTCATCACTGATCTCGTCGTCGCTCGGTTCCTGCAATCTTCTCGGCGCTGCAGCGCGTGCGCCAGTCGCCCTGCTGCTGCGGCTACCACTCGCGGCTGGTGCCTGGCTACTAGCGAAGCTCAATTGCGTCTGGCGGGCAGTGGCAGCAGGCGTTGCTTTCTTCGCAGCCGCTTTTCTGGGCGGGGCGCGCTTGGGAGGAGGCTGGGTGTCCTGTGACACAAAAAGCCCTGAGCCTTCTTGTACATCGTCGTCGTCATCGTCGTCAAGCATGATCACCTCGTTTTCCTCTTCTTCTTCTTCCTCCTCGTCAGAGGGAGTTGCGGCTTTCTTTTTACGCCCTTTGGCGGGTGCTTTGGCGGGCGCTTTCTTCGCTGCAGCAGTGGTTTTCCGTGTGGTACCCGCCGCGGCCGCTCGACCACCTCGGCCTCTGGCTCGGCTGCCTCTACCTTTGGCGGCCATCGTGCGAGGCGCGGGAGTGCCATCGCCGTCGTTGTCCTCGCCATCAACTTCCATTGCATCCTCGTCCAGATCGTTCCGGATAACAGAGGCGGGGTTGTCTTCCCACGCGCCGTCCATATCCGTGTCCCAGTCATCAGGCCTCGGCTTGCGGTTCGTACGTTTTCTATTCGTGCGATCGCCGTTCTCGAAGTTCTGATCGAATTTGTTCTTTAGCTGCTCCATCATTTCTGCCATCGCATTCTCGTCGTCCATGTCGCCATCGTTCTTGACCAGGTGCTCGACTTGGTTGCCCATGGTTTCTGTGATGAACTCTTCCATGGCGTGCTTGTCGTCCTTTTGTACGAATTGCTGCACGGCGTCGCCGAAGAGGCCTTGAGGGAGGATGGTGAGGGACTGCGCGGTGAGAAAGTCATTTACTAACTCGTCGATTTTGATGGCGTCCATGTGTTGAGCCATGGTGGCGGCGTCGGGCAACTCGAGCGCCTGCTTTGGTTTGCGCACGCCGGCAGTTTTCTTGCGATGGTATTGGATGATGTCGTTGGTGTTGGCTACCTTTCCAGCGTACCTCGCGGAGAATCGCTGCGGGTTGTCGATCATGAAGATGCCGCCTTCAGGAGCGGTGTACTCACAACGCAATCGAATGAGCGGCAAGGGTGGTATCAACTGCTCATCGATCTCTCCGTCGCCATCTCGTTGTAGCTCCAGCCATTCTTGGTTGGCTTGCTCAATCAGCTCATCGACGATTTTCATGCAATAGCGATCGACTTCGACTTTGTTGTCGCCACCTTTGAGTCCAATTTTGCGCATCCTCGCGTCTTCTTGAAGCACAATTTCCTTCATCACAAACGGACGGACGGACTTGAGTCTGATAGGCTCGTGTGTGAACTCCTTCCCAGTGATGCTCAAGATCGTGACATGCTTCGGTTCCGTTTCCGGTTGACAAAGAGATGTCGCTACTGAAGACCCAGGCTGGATGACCTTGAAGCCACGCTCGTTGTTCGTTTCAGGGATGATCTTGCACTCGTGTTCGTGACCCCAGATGATGAGATCAAGGAACTCTGGTAGGAAGCTCTCAGGAAGGTAGCCTGATTCGGTGTACGCGTGATGGTTTTGATGCACACTTGCAAGGTTGAACCACTCGTCCTTGTGCAGACTGGGTTGGAAGAACTTCACGTTGCCATCACGGAACGTGCGGAAGAGGCGCTCGTCGCGAACATTGCTCATGCCATACAGTGCTAACTTGGTGGAGCCCTTTTGTAAGAGTACTGGCTTGATCTGGATGTTGTCGGACTCTGGTGTTCGGCCGTAGTAGTTCAGGAGGCCAGACATCTGCAAGATGTCGAGAGCAGCCAGATGTCCTTCGCCGGACGGGTCGTCATGATTGCCGTGGATGGAGAATACCGGAATGGCAACATTGATGTCGGGATCTTCGTAGTTGACGTGGTTGAATGATCTGTCGACGTTAGCTCAGTTTGCAATATCGCATCGATCCGGTCATGAACTTACCCAGCAAACTGCTCGCTTGCATCACTCAACATCTCAATTTCACAGGGCTTGTCACCAAAGCAGTTCATTCTCAGACTGCGCATGACTTGGTACATCGATTTGCGAGACGGTTTGTTCTCGTGGAAAAGGTCACCTGCTAAAAGGATCATGTCGACATCGCGTTCCCTAGCCAAGCACATGACTTCGTCGAAAGCTTTCCAGCTGTCATCGCCACGGATAGGGTCGCGTTCGCCATAGCCGACATGGTTGTCCGTTGCGACGAGAACACGGATCGTGTCAGGTGCTGTCATACTGTCAGTGATAGGTCTACTTGTGGCGACAAGAGGCGAGTACTTACAGTTGACATATGCCATGATGTGCGAAGTGTCGATCGATGGAGTGTGTTCAAGGAAGAGAAGATTGCGAAAGCAGCATGGCAAAGAACCAACGCGCTCGTGTTTGCCGGAAAGCACGTGGGTGTGCAGTGAAGGTTACTTTTGTCGTCTGCATTTATGTACATGTAGTGACTTCAAACAGCGGCGCCTAGAGTTCCAGCCAGGCATCCGCGCGCGCTAATGATGCGAGATCGCGTCCTAAGTTAATTAACTCCGACGATCACCCTCTAATCGACTTCGACTTCCCTTGTTCCCAAAGGGGATTGACTCCGCACCTTGCCTCTGGACTTCGGCGACCACCACGACAGCGACGGGTTGAGAGAAGGGTATAGTTAATCACAATGAGACCCTCAAGTGCACTGTTTACGCGCTCAGTCTGGAAAGGTAAGTTTTGAATGCGCTCACGCACTTGCGCTGATTGCTAACAATACCTCCCCAGGCCCTCACATTGTCCCGTACGTTCGAACATTCTGCGCAAACAACGCCCTCTTCCCGTCTCCCGACTAACACACGCGCAGTCTGCCTATAATCAGACCGAAGGCTGGTGAGCGTGTGCCTCCAATCAAGACACAGGCGCGAGCTGCGACGATCCTCCCCAACTTCGTCGGCTTGATTTTCCAGGTGCACAACGGAAAGAGCTATCAGGATGTTCGGATAACAGAGGATATGGTGGGACACAAACTCGGGGAGTTCTCAGCGTATGTGTAAACCTGCCCAGGAGAGACAGAGGCAACATCTGACACTCAGCAGCACCCGGAAACGCTTCACCTACAAGCAGACCAAGAACAAGTAGAAGAAGGGTTGCATGGGACCGGCGCAAAACCGTCTTTGAATGATGATACCACAGAGGAGGACTTTGTAAAATATTTGTACAGCATGGCGCTTGGTATTGAGGAATTTGAAAGGCTTATTACACCAAGAAAAGAGGGATCGCATGTGAGTGCATGTACTGTGAGAGACGAGAACAGTTGACCGTCTTTATTGAATGTCGCTTACTAGAACCGGAACCATAACTGAGCAGCATGCTGAACGTCAGAATAGTATCCGATTCGGCATCTACTTTCCCGATCGATATCGGCTACATTATGGAGGTGGCTGCCAGATGGTAGTTGTACGGCCTTGCCAAACATCTGCACAGCTCTTTCGCATATCGTCAGTATGCTCATCACCAGCAGGAACCCCCACAACAACACACTACTCCCTGCGTCTCATCTCATCTCTCGTCTTGTTTCGCTTCGCCTCTCTGCTTCAGAACAACCACCACCACCACACCGTCGTTTTCACACTCGTTTCTCCATTGCAGCCCCAACCATTCCCAACTCTTGATAATCGTCTCACAACTGCTGCTCACCGACTGTTCCAACTGCGCTCGCTGCCTTCTTGTCGACCAGCAGACTTGGTATGTCTGATTCTCTGACCTTACCAGATGCTGCGGCAGCTAACGAGTCATCAAGCGTGTACCAATATCACCATTTCCATCGCGTCGAGACGCACCCCTTTTCCCGTGCCACAACCCAACCAACTGCCCAACCGTCCAATACCCGACCGTGTCCATGACGACAGCAGACCAGACCGCCAGGCGGGTCTACTCGGCCGAGCAGCTACACCGACTGCGTGCATCCTTCTCGGCGCCCAAGCTGCGTGAAGCGATTGAAGAGCATGACGGGGAAGATGCAGAACTTGTCAAAGGTGTGTAGTCTTCTTGTCGTTCACGTCACCCACATCCCGTCCCGTCACCGGTGAGGCGCACAACTGCCTCAGGTGGCGTCGCGGATAAACAAAACAAGCAACGCGCTTGGCGCCGCAGATCGCTTTCACTCCTCATACCCGCACCTCAATATACATGCTCCAATCATGAGCATCGTCTTGTCCTCACCCACCCACAATGTCTATGCTCCCACGTGAACCCAGTTTCGAGTTCCACCGAGACTGGGTTCAGAAGATCATAGCTACACCCTCACCTCGGAACCGAGGAAACGCTGAGTTGGACGATTCGCTGACAGTGGATGGATCACCAACAGAACATGTTCTTCGCGGATCGAAGAGCTTTGCTGCACGCTCATTCCGCTCTCGTACGCACGCAAACAGTGTCCAATTTGCACCAAATAAAAACAACGACGAAAACATCGCCGTCTATGCGGATGCTTCGCACGAGCCACCACTGCCGCCACCGCCAGCGGCCATCTCTTCCAACAAACTGCCAGTACTCGGTGAGATTGCCAACAATGGTCAGGTACTCCGCCCGGGTCACTGGAGACTTCGCACATCGCCCACCCCATCCATCCGTAAATCCAAGATCGAGGCACTTGTCAAGCACCATGGCTCTCCACAGCATGTCCGCGTGACTGCTGGCGGCCGAATCGTTCCCAGCGAGCAGTCTCCGCTCTGTCATCCCCGCTTCGGCTACAGTGCCATCAAGAGCAACGGCATCCTGATCAAGGTCGCGCCGACCCAGGTTGGCAAAGCTCCCCTACAATGGATCACTGCCACTCAAGACGGCTACGTTGCCCAGGATAGCGCTGGACGTCTCTGCCAGATCGTCAATGGCATGATCATGCCTCTCAACGAAGAGAACGGCGAAGTTCGACTTTATGTCCCTGCACCCAACCTCAACATTACTCAGCGTGGCACGTTCCTCGGTACGCACGCTGCGTTCGAAGAGAGCATGCTTCCGAATGCACAGCAGGGCGATACCATGGATGCCTCCAATGACGCACCGCAGCCGACCCTTGCCACCCAGAAGAACGCCCTGGAGCTGGAGTATTCTAAGCTGGAGCTAGAGCTCAAGGATCTTAACAAGACAGAAGTCCTACATGGCGGCAGCATGGCCAAAACTGCAAGAGATGCGCTATACACGAAACGCCGGGAGCTGACCACCTCCTTGGATCGCGTGCGCAAGGCTATAAAATCCTTGAACGAATACCCGCAGGACACACAGGTCCCGAGATCTCCAAAGGCAATGCGTGGCCGTCAGTCCACATCTCCCCAGCAAGGCTGCCTGCCACCCTTCCTCCAGCGTACTCGTCAGTCGAACAGCGTCAGTGCTCCGCCGATGCAGATGCCATGGCAGAAGCCAAGACCGCCACACGCTTTTGGCCTGCAGGTGGGCGGGGCGTTTGGCATGCCCAACGCAATGAGTACGAATATCCCGTTCACACCGCTACCGTACCAGATGCCGCCACCGGGAGCTTTCATGCAACCGCCACCATTTGACGGATCTATGGGTGCACCCTTCCCAATCTACCAGCCTCCGATTGGTACAGCTCCGTCTACCGCGACCGAACCTCAACTCAATACGAGCAGCATGATCCAGCCTATCGACCGCACGATCCCGCAACAAGATGGATCGAGCTCCTCGGACATCAAGATCGCTTCCCCTCGCCCGTCGCGCGCTCTGCCCATCAAAGACCCGGAGACGAAGCAGATCACCAACGTGAAGTCAATCCTGAACCCGATGAGCCCAGTGTACAAACCAAACAGTGGCGCTCGCCAGACAGAGGCATCATTCGACAAGCCAAGTCAAAAGTCGATCAGTGGCAGGGCTCCTACACCGCTTGCTTTCCTGCACAGCTCCAAGCCTGCGACCAAGGCTTCGCCTGTCGTCAGCAGCGGCAGCCAGCCCAGCCCAGACAAGAAGAGGATGGCTATCGACAGCTCGAGTGTGTCCAGTGTCAGGACGGCTGACTTCTTCCCTCGCAACACGCGCGACTACTCTATGCGCAAGCACGAGTACCCCATCCCAACGGACGAGTCGGAGGACAAGGAGAATGCAGCTCCGGAACACTACCAACGCACTCACACCGGATCTCCGTCTCCAATCACGCCCAAGCGCAACCTTCACAACTCCAACTGGAACCCGGACATACCCGACGGCGCCTTTGCCAAATTGACTTCTCCGCCCACCGGAGGTTACGCTGCACCAACAGCGCCACCTGGAACTCCGGTCAACGCTCCTTCAAATGCCGAACAAAGACAAGTTGTGTCCAAATTTGGTGGTGTTGATTGGGACAACGAGATCCAGTACGCCAACTCCTCGCAAATGCCGGACCGCGTGGCACACAATCTTAGTCCGAAAAACAAACGAACCTGGCGCTTCGTCGAGGAGCATCCAAGCCACTATGTTAGCGAAGACAGTTCCTCTCCTGTACGAGACCATGAGTGTCAAGAGGATGCTTGCGCCACTGCCAGCCCTTACAAATTTGTTGACTTCTCGAACAAGTCTCGCGGTTGGATCGAAGGTTACCAGGCCGGCCTGCACCGCAAGCCTATCAGCGCTGATCGCATGGGGAGTTTCCTAGACGGATACTGCGACGGCCTGCTCAAGTCACAGCCTATCACTTCGGTCTCAATGGGGATTTCTGACGGCAGTCCTGCGAAACCTGTATCGCGCCGTCCGACTCCAGGTCCCAGTCAAGCATCCCAGCAACAAGTCGAACACAGCAGTGGCAGTACGCTCGCTGCAAGAACACCGATGGAGTTGTCTTTGAAGGGTCTGGACTCACTCAAGCAAGCTGTGTATGCGCCACACAATGAGAGTGCGCTCATGACACCAGCCTTGGACAGCCCTCATCCGAGCCAGACTACTTATCATCTCGGAGCTTGGCAGAAGCGACACGAGAACATTCCCGGCGCCGCACCGCAGCATCCAGCATTCCCACAGCGTGCATCATCTCTCATGGAACGTCAGATCAACCAGACACCTCAGCACGATATTCATCGTGACTCGACACAGGTCTCCAATTTGACGCTTTTACAGAAAGCCGCGCCAATCGCGCGAGACGGCCAGCAACAGCTCATTGTGAGAGTACCAGCTATAACACTGGCCCAGCATCGCGTCGCCAGTGGCCCAGCGAGTGTCGGCGAACGGCCCACCGGCATCATTGGCATCGACTCCACCCTCTATCGCCCGTGGCCCGGAACTGGCACAGGTCCTCGCGTCATCAGTCCCTTCGATTGGAAGTCGTCCAGCTCCGTGGCGCAGGCAGCCAGCCATGCCACTGGCTTCTTCGCACACGCTCAGTTTGACGGTACGGCAATGGATATCGACTCCGACAGTGACGCCATGCTGACACACGCCGCTGGCATCTCAGGAGCTCCCTCAAGAGCCGACAGTGCCTCCCCGAATGTGTGGGAGCATCGCGGTGCCTCGCTCGACGGCATGTCCAGTCCGACTCAACCCGCTAGCCCGCCGACTACCTCTCTGGACCTGTCTCCCACGACATCTCCCAGACTTGGTCCTGCAACCATCAAGCAGGATGTTGACAGCTCAAACAAAAGGTCGTCGCCCACCAAGATCCCGAAAAGCCCTTCGCCTGCCAAAGCCAAATTCGAGCACATCGCCAGCAAGGTTGGCATCTCTGTGTCCTCCGAGAGGACAGATCCACAAGATGGCAATAGTGGCGCATCTCCTCCGTCGAAGAAGAGATGGCGGGACATATGGATTGGCTCGTCCAAGAAAGAAGGGTGCAAGGACGAAAATGTGGGAGGTGCTTCTTCGCCAACCCACTGATTGTGACGCCTCTACGACAACAGTTCCAATCTTTCGACCTCCAGCCACTCGACCTCTTCAGGATAATACTCGCAGCAACCTTTGGCTACTCAGGGAACATCCTCACATCAGCTTCAGTACCTATCGCAAGCTCATTAGCATCAGACTCGATTGCTTCTGTATTCATACAACCCATACTGGCCATTACGAGTTACATCACAGACAAATTCAGCAACACAGCACCGAGGTCTAGCCTCTCCGCGACATTGGCCGTGTCGACGTTCTTCCCAAACAGCCTCACCAGACGTTTTGCCTTTCCTTGAATCTTCCATGCATTGAGCAACAACATGCATCATCGTTGGCCGCAGTGCGGTGCCTCTTTTTTCGAGTCAAATACCAGCTGTATAAGGTTTTTAATGGTTAATGTCGATACTAGGATTGTCCTTATAGATGTAACAAGTAGCTTGAATCAATGAGAGTATGTTCGAGAAAATCTTTCGATGTGCAAATGTGTCGATGCTTAAATGATGTGTGTCCCCTCCACTTACATTCAATGTTGTCCAAATGTCCTGCAACTTGGTTATACATTTTGTTGCAACGTCCAACGTTAGACTACGATACCTTATCAGAGCGAACCGATCGAGAATCGATCGGCGCCGATAGCGGGTCGGCTCCTTCCCCACACTACTCCAAATGCTATCCTCACTCCTGCATGTTTCACGCCAACGCCACGGTCCTCCGTGCCAATGACATCCCAGTCTTCACTTCCATCCAGTGCCGAGCGGAGTTTCAAGAAGGCCTGAAGTAGCCTCCGGACGTCTGGACTTTGGTGCCCAATTGCCGGACATCAACAGCTACTTATAACTCACTGCACCTCGACATTCAAAGGAAGAGGAGCCCCTAATCCCGGTCAGCGAGCCCTAAGCACTGCATTCGGGGTCGGCGCCGGCACACACGCATCGAACACCTCGGAGGCTCAATCGGGCTTGCTGCATTGTCCCTATTACATCCCGGAACATAACACCGCCACATATTGAGACTCGACGAGGATGTCGGCCTTCAACCCAAGATCCTCCTCTCGGCCGGGCCACGCCTCCATCCAATCGCAGCAGAGCAGCTCGAGCAACTCCACAGGTTACACAAGCCTGTCGCCGCCTCCGCAGGAAGCGCGCAGGAGCCCGTCCGGGGGAACGACAAGCGTTTCGACGCAGATAGCGCTCCGCAACATGCGCAGACTCGAGGCCCGCCGTAACATGGAGGAGACTCACTATCTGACGCAAAAGGCTCGCAATTCCAAGCTCAACCCGCCCGTGGACCTTCGGAGCCTGGATTATGTCTCGAAATATGACGACAATCTGGTGTGTCCGATATGCCGCTGCCCGCTGGTCGACCCGGTCCTGCTGATGGACTGCGACCACTGCTTCTGCCGGGAATGCATCCGCCAGACTTGGACGACTTACTCGCCACTTGGGCCAAAAGGGGACTGTCCGACTTGTCGAATGCCGGCGAAGTTGGGCCCTCGCGCGTCGACATCCAACATACTGGTCAACATACTGGACGATTTGGTGGTCAAATGTCCAAATAGCGAGAGCGGCTGCAAAACGCAGCTAAAGCGAGGAGAGGTGCAAGACCACATCACCATCTATTGCTCATACGCTGCGGTGGAGTGCAAAGACCAATCCTGTGGCCTTTCTGTCCGCAGGAAAGACTATGAACAAGGTTGCTTGCACTACAATGTCAGCTGCGAAAGTTGCCACCAAGAAATGCCAAAGGCGGATCTCGACAAGCACTGGCAGCTTCAGTGCCCTGACAGGCAGATCAACTGCGATCTGTGCAGTTCACTCATCTACTATCGAGACCGGGAAGAGCACCGCAAACAGGACTGTCCTGCTGCCAGTGTACCATGTCCCGGTTCCTCATTAGGCTGCACAAACAAGAGCAAGCGAGCCCATCTCGACGTTCACGTGAAGGGCTGCGCGCTTGCAAAACTTGGTCCGGTGCTTGAGGCCCAAAAGCAGAGAATGGACGAGCAAGAGACTGCTCAGAAAGCTATCAACCGCAAACTCGAGATTCTGGAGACTGGTTTCACCGCTATGAAGGACATCATCACCGCAAACCAAACCAGTGCTTCACAGCATGTGAATCCAGAAACTTCGGTCACCTCACCACGCAGTAGATCGGCAAGCGCTGCTACTACTGCCAGTGGCAGAAACCTGACTGCCGAGGACTTCGATTTCCCGATACCACCATCAAACCGGGGCTCAGCTATTCCGCCTCCGTCTCCTGCACGTACACTCAGGTCTTCGAGCGCGAGCAGACTTGACCCGCCCAGAAGACCAGCTCCCGAAGCACCAGGTCCACGCCCATCAGACTTACCACCCTCGACTACCGTCGACTTCGACCTCGCATCGCCATTCACCCAAGACAACGCAAACGGACCCTACACCTCGCCACTCCACCACCTGTTATCCATGCACGAAAATTTGCGAGAAGAAATGACACGAATTTCCACCGCCCTGCAAGAGCTGGACGGCCGCACTTCCATGCAGATCCTCAACGAGGGTCTCCGGAACCGCGAAGAGATCGCCTACCTCGGAGGCCAAGTCGCCGGCATGAACAGGCAGGTTCACTGGCTAACGTCGACGCAGCTGCAGAGGCAGCAGGGAGCGAACAGTCCGCGCGCGCCGTCCGCGTCGTCAAGCAGCGTCAACCGAAGGGGAGAAATGGGCGACGCAGCCGATGGTGGTGCTAACGCTAGCGGGAGTTCGGGGGTCCAAGTCGCCGTCAACGCTATGAGTACGGCCGCTACTGCTCTGCGTGGAGCCGCTCGAGTGGTCAATGTAGGCCCTCAAAGCCCTACGGCTACCTCACCGGGTATCATGCGGAGAGGACCTAGTGAAGAGGGGAGGACGAAACTCTGAATTAAAAAGATGGGCACGAGGGGGGTTGATTTACGTATAGAGTACGGGGTATTGTTTACTACTATTTTAATTTTACAAACACGTCGTTTGCATTCTGATAATCTGGCCATCCTCATCAGTGTTGCCCATTTTGCGTATCAACATGAAAGGTAATCGGCACGTAGCATACTACGGCCCGATGATGGCAATTGAAGATATCAGAGAAGACAGCGCGTTCATGTTCGTGATTTTCAACATAGCTACCTTCCAGCTACTCTCCATACAAACATCACGACCGACAATCAAGCGTCGAAGCCGACAGGTATCTGTCTAGCTGCGTATTTGTCGAAGAATTGCCACCACTCCCTCCCTCTCTACAATCACCCTTCGACTTCAGTATTAGTACTATGTACTACCACTAGTACTATACACCACTATACTACCAAGGAGTCGAAGACCGAAACAACGGGACCAGCCTTGTAGATCAACCGGTGCCAGCTGTGGATATAACTTCCACGCGAGATCTCACCCTTGTGGGCCTACAGGCGGCTTACAAACTACTGCACTTGTCGCTAGTAGTAGTAGCGGTTGACTAAGTAATTGAGTATACATACAGCACTGGCAAGTAGTAGCCAGGATCTAAGCAAGATCCTAAGAAATGTGAAGAGGTCTAGACTTCTCGCTAACACGACTACTACAAGAAGCGGGATTGTTACCAACGGGGAGAGGAGATCCCCATTACTGTGTGATGCTGATAGTTGACCACAACAATACCAGAGCTTCGCCACGCGTCGTCGAAAGTGGGAGCCGGGCTCAGTTGGTGTGGAGTGTCTGGGGTTTGCCAGTGCCAGGGCTGAGCGTTTTTGATTGTCTTGTCGCAGAATGGGATCGGGACTTGGTAGCAGCGTAAGTAGGTGGTACGTTTTATGACCGATCTGGTAGCTGGATTGAGTCTGCATTGCTTCCTACTAAGGGTCAAGACGATTAGAGATTGTGGTGCCGAGATAGGCTTCTGAGCATATCTGGTGGCTGGCAATGCATGCCGCTATCGAATTGCTTGATAGTGATAGTGGCAGTAGTGAAGGCAAGGCAAGGCAGGACATATCTCGAAGCGACGACGATGATGGGTACAGCCGCTCGCAGGCGTATATTAATATCAGCATCAGCCTGAACGGCGGCAGCCGTTGGCTAGGGCTGCAGTAGCGCTGAGCTGGCGAGATTCCGATTCCGGCTTGGCCAGCTTCAGCCGCGTAGGGCATGAATCGCCAAGGACAGGAAAGGGGAGAGACCTTGAACTTGGAGCGTTTCGGACTGTGTATGGGATCTGCAGAAGTATGATTGCATATTCAAAAGGGCAAGTCGTTCACAAAGGCATTTTGTCGATCGCAAGTAATTAATATTCTATTTCTCGCTTTCGCGGAAAATCAACAAGGTCATGGGCTAATCATGCCTTGTGTAGTGGTGGTACCGTCTACCTGTATCTCTTCTGACCCAAAATAAATCTTCCCATCTCGTTCCGCGGAGCGATTAGTGTCGGTCGCTGACTAGTCGCAATCGTGATGTGTGGCGAGCCATCGAACAAAAACACCTCGTACTGCGTGGACCAAGTCGGACTTGTGGAGTATTCTGGCCAGGTTTGTTGGTCGAAGGTCGATGCCCAGATTTTCGTGGGTTGAGTAGTTTTTGAGTCTACGGATGTTGAAGTAAAAGGAAAAATGCGTTCGTGAAAGTCTCCATGCCATACGTATTAAAAGCGGAATCTCGAGAAATGCGTGTGAGTGATAGCATGGTAGTTTGCTTTTTTGCTCAAAGCAATAGCATGCCGACGAAGGAAGTGAGGCCGACGACGCCCATGCTGACGGCCAGTCTCTCGCCAGAGCTCTTGTCGCCGTCGCCCTTGCCCTTTTCGCTTTTAGAGACGCCGGTGCACTTTCCAGTGTGGTCGAGTTTCTTGGCGCCTTTGGTAATTTCGGCAGAGTGAGTGGCCATGGAGGCGACGGCCAGAGTTGAGGTCTCGACAGATTCTGTGGACGTTTCGACGGCAGACCAGCTGGTGGAATCGGTACAGGTAGCGGAAGACTCGTTGATGTCGCAGGTCATGTCCATTTCAAAGTCGAGGCCAGGAGTGGCAGTGCTGCCGTGGAAGTGCACTTGACTGGGTCCGACGGTCATAGTCATTGACTGTGTTTGAGGTTAGTACACGCGGTCGCGCGCAAAGGTTTGCGGCATTTGAGTCTTACAGGTCCATCAGTGCCGCAAATGTCTGAATATGCGTTGTCCGCGCCGGCAGCAGTACATTGCAGAGCGATGATAGTGGTGCCCGGGCAGGCATCGAGGACGGCGCCAGCGTAGGAAAAGGCACCTGCGGCAGGGCCAGGCTCAAGCCATGTGACGGCGGTGTTTTGCGCGGTGGCAAAGGTTACGAGGAAAGAAAGCGAAAGGGTAACGAGTGACAGCATCGTGGCCTGCGATATGACGGCAAGGCCGTGGAATGCGATGTGAAGAAGTGAAATCCTGCGGGAAAAGGGCTGTAGAACAAGAGAAGAGACAGTACTGCCCTGTGAGGCGAAGGTAGTGTACAGAAACGTTTTCTGGAGAGAAGAGGCGCAAGAGAGAGAGCGCGGCGCGCACTGCCAGGCTGGCCGTTGAAAACAGAGAGCCGATAGGGCCTCCCCGTCGCGCGTCTTCCAAGAGTGGGCCGCGACTCGCCAAATGAACTGGGTCTCCAAGGCGCGGAAAGGCGGTTGGCGAGGGTTATTGGCGCCAACGCCGCTGTGCACAAGTGGACTTGTGATATTTCGAGCGCGGACCTCGTGCTTTTCAGTGGGGATCTATCTCCCGATCAACCCACAAAGTGCCCAGGCCTGGCACGCGAGATTGAGTAGTAGGCCATCTCTCCACTCCACCCTGGTCTGTTTGTATGGCGTGTGGCGCGTGTTGTCCAAATCGTCACCGACCCGGACTGATGGTTAGTTACATGTCTGTGACGGAGAGCGTCACATCAGTGGTGTAAAGACGCAATTGTCGAAACCGGGCCATCGCCGGAAGGCGTTTTGCGAGAAGATGCGCCTGCGGCAGCTCTCCGATTTCTCCTGAAGAAATAAGCCTCTTACGTGCCGTCCTCGAAGCACTAGTGCTCCCATCCTCTCAGCTTCCGCCGAGTCCTGCAAGGCACTGCCGTGTGAGTTTCCGTTTGTCCCATCGTACAAGGTGGATGTCGACAGGTGAGGTGGTGAGGTTCGTCGGCACGTCACGACAGCCTTTTTCCAACGCCAGCGCCTTGCCTCGTATTGCGGCGTGCTCGTGCTATGATCGCCCTCGACCGAGCTCCGGTAAGGCTGGGATGAGGCTTTGGCATGGGAGAACAAAGTTTCATCAGGTCTTTGCGCCTTCGGGCCTTGCTCCGTTCAGCCAGCCGTTGAGAAAAGAATTAGGGACGCGTCAACTTGTCTTTCCTTAAGTTGGTTAATATAGTTTTCGTCATCGTCGCGGGTTCTTGTCAACGTCAAGTAAGACGAGTGATGTTTGGTCGAACAATGCAGCTTCGTTTGGGTAGCGACTGCTTCAATTTGAGGCCGACTTACTGGGCACTTACCGAAGCAGACGCGATTCCTCTTATCATTAATGTTATCTTCCATGTTGACGCGACGTGGGCTTATCATCATCGCGTCAATGGACATTGACTGCCTACAGAAAGTGACAGTCCGGCGTGAGCTTACGTGGTAATAACGGTGCTTGACTGTTTGCAGAAAATGCGACAGTCCGAAGATCTCCACACCTTTATCCTGCCGACGCCACAGCTCGATGTCATTGCTTCGGTGTCAAGTATCGTGAACACGTCCGATGAGCATTGTGGAACAAGATGTTTATGTGTGTTACTTATTGTGTATGTCAATACACCGTTGAGATTGAACAGATCATAACGTAATGCCATTTTGTGGTAAAGAGTGAAGCTGCCATTACTTTTCGCTGTTAGAAATAGTGACACCATGTCTCCAGCTTTCAAGAAAGCTCTCAATACTTTGCAACCAATTCCTTCAGATCAGTACGGTCCGATCGCAGAGCTAAGTCTCGTAGAGGGATATCCATCATGCGGGAGCCTCACAGTCTTCTTGAACGTGCCCTGACAGTGTCGTCCAGACTTGCTCCTCGTTCTAGCAACGCTCGGGTAATGTCAAGAGATAGGTCAGGTTGGGCAATGACTTGTTCGATTGAACGAGCCAGCGGTGTTTTGCCATAGTCATCTTTATTCCGCAAGTGAGCATCCAGAAATCCAGTATCTGACGTCTCTAATAGGTACTTGAAAACTTTGAAATCATCCATCCGTATCGCGGAATGGAGAGGTAAAGAGAAGAGCCCAGAGAAGCTAAAAACCAGTTGCTTGAGCGCAAAGATGATCAGCGGCCTGCGGAGATGAATCCAGGTCTCAGGCAGATCGCAGATTTGGTGCAATACGGCCCTGCATGGAGACCCATCTTCGACTGGAATGGACGCGGTTTTCGGCAGATTCTCTTTACCGGACGCGAAAGCGATCAGTAGACGAAGGACTCCTGTGTAAGTGGCGACGTCGGTCGAAGGCCATAGGTTGAGTGAGGCCGGTGCAAAGAGCTGCAAACATGGTGAGCTCCCGTGTTTGGGATTGAGCTGAGCTCCATGTTCATGAGGAATTCCGTGATCGGTTGACAGTGGCTTGCAATGGCAATGTCGACAGGCCGAATAAATTCTCGCAATAGCTTTCGGTCAAAGCCCTGGGCAGAGAGGTTTGGGGAGTATCCGACCTTGTAGCAGGAACTGGACCAAGTGCAGGTCCTGAAACAAGACAGCCAGGTGCAGGGACAGCATGTTGCGTTTTCTCACTAGGTCAAAGACCTGTTTGGAGACTGTATTTTTCAAGATGGACCTCAATTGTTCCGAGGTTGTCTTGATTCCGGTACAGATCTCCACATCCCATCGACCATCAGGTTTGATGCCGAAGAACGATACAACCTCCGAGCGGTCCCACTGATTCAGAGGTCTTGAAAAATCGGTTGGCAGCCTGCGCAGATCAGATGGCTTTACAGTCGGGGCTGGTTTCTCCTCAGGTACCGGGGGCAATTGGAATTGTGAGTCGTCTCTCGAAAACGATCCGGCTTTGCTTGCAGCCTGGGACGAGTAGGCTTCGGAGATAGCAGCTTCGACAGAAGTGTGTGTGTTCTGAGCCTTCACGCTACCCGATCCAGGCGTAAGGCGGGACCGATCATCCGGCGCAACATATGTGTTTTGCGCCGCATCACCAGTCTCACGTATCCATTTCCCGATGTGCGCAGCTTTTTCACCCCCCATCATAGAGTCAGCACCAATTGAGGACTCCGCAACGCTGGCGTTATAGAGCGTAGTGCCACTTCGCAGGGCGTCCCGAGCAAGTTCAACCAGCGGGTCTTCGTCGTCTTCTTTGAGGTTGTACCCGTCCGGAGACCGGTGCCTTTCGTCCTCTATCCTTGCCAAACGCGATCTTATATCTTGCAATGCTTCGTTGAGTGGCCCGAGCAGGAAACCGGGAGTAGCGTGTGAGATTTTGATCGTGACGATCTGCAACGACATCTGTAGAGAATCTGTGTGTGTCTTGATGCGTGCACTGAGTCTGTCAATTTGCTTTCCCCGATCTTGCATCTTCATGTGTCTTGATATGCGGCTGCTACTGCCTGACCGCAAATGTGCCAAAACCTCTGCCAGCTCTTTCAAAGTCTTGCTGCAATCTGACACTTGGCAAACGATGGACGTCGCTGAACTCCCGTCTTCGTCCCAGGGCAGCATGATTGTTGTGGATGATGAGCCTTGCTGCGTGCGCTTAAGAACCGCCAGCACTGCTCCGAAAGCGCTGGCGAGTTCGGTCGCTCCGCTCAACAGCTTTTGAACCCTCTCGTCGACAGTCTTAATCCCTCACACAATTCGTCGATATAGTTGACAAGCTGCCACGACTTCCCGGCAATTGCTGACACCGCAGCCGTAGCGCTCAGTGCGGTAATTGGCCCCATTTGTGAGAAGTGTTGCGATGGCCAAGGACAGACGTCGACGTTCTTTGTAAGAAGAGTGAGGCAAGCCTGGAAGAGTGGTAAAGATCGAAGTCGTCGGTGATGGCGAAGGTGTAGGTTTTCAGGTTAGGCAGGTGAGGCTGTGCCGACACATAGGTAGGTATACACCACACCGGAACCAATGTTAGGTAAGCTTGGGAAGCTCAGCCTGCTGAGCTGTGCCATTTGTGTATGCAGCCACGTAGGCGAATGACAATATCGTCTGCTTGTAAAGATGCTGCCGCGATAGAGTGGTGTTCACAGTGGCCGATGCACTACGGTTTTCCTGCGCATGTTTCTAAATCTTGTTATACGCATGAGCAGTCCTGCGTCCGGGATTTCCGTACGTGTATGAGCACTCAATCCTGTAGGGACAGAAATCTGTACATGGTCCTCGAGAACCTACATATAGGTAGCTAAGTCAAATTCAGTCAGAGGTTGTTGTCAAGTATATCCGACCTGTAATCAACCAACTGGGACTTCCGATTCGTTCTCTTGATGTTGAAGATAGCTCAAAGATGATAAGCTCCATCGAAAAGGTACCAATACCTTATCTAGTATGCCCACTTGCTGAAGAAATTTACCGACACGAGTCTCTTCAGTACATGTAGTAGTGCAGTGTGGTCATCGCTCGCTCAAGACGAGTGGCTCTGCATGCTAACTTCCACGGTCGCATACAAGACTCAGTAACAAAACGCACCACCCGCGACATGTCTGCTCGGGTAAAGTGAAGATAGAAAGGTGATGAGATAAGTTCACGAATCAAAAAGAGGATTCGAACGCTGCAACTGCCCGCGGCCACGCCGATCTGCACCTCTCCAGCCTCGGCCTCCCGCTCCGTGGCACACTCTGCAGCTGAGCTGGGCGGTTACGCGACATGATTGGTGTGCGAGCCAGAATCACAGCGCTTACGGACTCCCTCTCATGGGCTGAGAGGATGAAATGGGCGCAAGACAGGCGTGTGCCTGCATGCATGGTACATGATATGTAGGTAGGAATGGGATGCTTGGTTCCTGCTCTTGGCCCCCCTCCTCCTCGAGTCTTCTCTCTTACTACATCCTACATCTCGTGCCCTACCTGGTCCTGGTCCTGGTCCTGGTCCTGTCAGTATACTGTACCGAGTGCTTGGCCGTTCGATGGGCAGTGCGGTCTGACTGGTAACGGGCGACGACGACGACGACGACGACGACGACGACGACCATACCAATAGCTCATAGCTCGGAGAATAGAAGACAGACCACTTGGGAATACATACATACTGGGGCTGGACTGAAATACTTAGACTGGCCGACAATCATGCCTCGATTCTTCGTCACCCGGCACTGGCGCTATGCCAACCTCATGTACGGCCTCTTCGTGGTCGAGTTCCTGCTTATCGTGGCGGTCCTCACCCTCTTCGGCATCGCAGACCCAAACACATACCGCACAAAGCTCTGGCAAAACGGCGCAGACAAGGGCTTCAACAGCGACCCGAGTATAGTGTTGTACAGCTACGCAAACTATAGACCCATCGACACGCCGGTGGTATGGAGTCAGTTGTACGTTGGTCCTCACATTTGTCGAAGACATCGACTTGTCCAAGACGCTAACATGTCGCAGCACAACCACCTTCAACGTAGTGGCCTCCGTCCTCGGCATGTTCATCCTGTTGGTGAAAGTGGTGGTGTTCGTCATGCACCTCTTCCTACCACTGCTGAGCGTATTCGTCCATGGCCTCATGCTCGCCCTCTTCGCCGTGTCCCTCCGCAACCAGTCAACACCAGACATGAGCGACCCGGACAACCCCAGCCCCGGCCTACCGTGGTACATGAGCAAAGGCTGCTCATATGCGACTCCGTCGAACAAGGGCTTCTGCATGCAAGCGCGCGCCAGCTTCGGCGTGACGTGCACGATGGTGTAAGTTGCTGTCGCCTCAAGACATCCATACTCATATCAGGTCCAACCTCTAACAACACTTCTCCTCAACAGCGCCCTCTACAGCATCTACCTCATCTACTCAATCTACTCAACCATCCCCACCCAACACGAGCGCGCACTACGCGCCGACAACATCGAGCTGAAGAAGCTGACCGAATACCGGCCGCAAACCATGACACGCGACGAGCAGCGCGACATGAACCGTCAGATCTTCCTCAACCTGCCCAAGACACCGACCACGCCTTGGGGGAGGGATCCTTCGAACCCCATGACGCCGAGGACGGTGGCGTTTACGCAGTTGAATGGCGGCACCAATACTGCGTCGTCGATGCAGCAGCCGCCGATGAGCAGCCTGGGGCCATATCAAGCGCCTAGCTCGGGGCAGGGGCCTAGTAGGTTGTTGCCTTTTAGGCAGCATTATGGCGGGCATGGGCCGGATGGGAGTTGAATGTTGGGTAATGCGAAAATCTGAAGGGAGGTGGAGCTGAATAAGGCAGGCCTGCGGGTCCACGCTTACAGTTGTATCGAAGAGAATCACGATACGGTGGATTTAATGACGGTGTTTGGAGTCTTTCAAGTAACAATACTTGAGTCTGTGGGTTCGTTACGAAATGTAACACAGGCGCGGTGGTATGGATTTGGTATTATGGTCTGTACATACATTGCCTTCGGACGCCATTGGGCCTGGTTACATGCGGCCGCCCATGTTGAGTTACCTCATGGGTCATGAATCACTAATCTCCTTGAACCCTCCATCGTCATCGTGCATGTTGTCGCCATGAAATCTCCGCTGTTATCATGGCCAGCTGTATTTACTCTTCATCGCAAGCAAGACAAAAAGTCCATCACCAAAGTTCGCGTCCTTAACATCACTCATTACCCACCAAGATTGAGGGCAAAACTCACATACACATACAACAACTTAACATCCACAGTAACACCTCAGATCTAAACACAAAAAAAATAGCAAAAAAGAAACGAAAGCGTCATATACACCTAGTAGGATGTCAGTACAACGAATCTACCGTGAAGGTGAAATTCATTAGAATGACATACCCGGAGGGATTCGAACCCTCGACTTTCGCATAACTCCAATGAAGCAATGGGTAATTGGTCATATTTGTTCCGTAGAACGAATATAAGAACGACACGCTAAGCCACTGCGTCACGGGTGTGATCTGAGTACTTTCGTGCTTGGTCTGGTTCCAAGAGTGCCGGGTTTTGCCGGGTGGGGGCTTATATAGACTTAACAATGTTTGGTACCGTGTGCTTTGAGGATGTTGGTGTTCGACTCAGTGCTTGGGAGTCGGTGGGCGTTTTCGACGGCGTTTGCGCTTCGTGTTGATCGTTCTGAGGGGGGTTGAAAGATTGTTGGAAAGTGTTTTGAGGGTAGATTGATGGGAGGAAAAGTTAATGCTCTTGTTGGAGTAGGAAAGATACGGGATCGCACGGTCTCTTCAAAGGGTTCTCCTGTCGGGCAAAATGCGGAGGTCCGTCAAATCAAATCCGAGACGCGCTGAGTATACAACACCTCCAAGTAATTCAAATCATGGAACAAACACAATTGTGTAGAATCTATTTTAATGCTTCTTTTACCAGCCATGCATTTTGGAAAGCGCCCTCATCGACGCTGGAACAACAATCAAACAAAATTTTGAGACTCCGACAATAACGTCAAGACTCTCCTCAGGCCCTCCTCTCCTCATCGACCTTCTTCACAACAATCTCCCTCACACCCTCCCAGCTCGCCTTGGCCTCGATAACACGCTTTTCCTTCTCCTCGAGGCCGATGAACTGCTCAGGCAGTACGGTCTCGAAGGAGAAACCGGGCTGGTCCTTGAGAGCCAGCTCGACGGCGTGTGAGAACTTGGCGGGATGCGCGGTGGCAAGCGAGATGTGGTGTGCACCCTTGCCCGAGTTGGCAATGGAACGCAGCGAAGCCGCAATGCCAATGGCTGAATGCGGGTCAAGGATGTAGTGACCCTCGTGCTCGGTACCGGTGGTGGCCTTGTGGCCATCTGCGGTAACATTGGTCTGTTTCTGGGCGGGTAGCTTCCAGCCGTAGACGTCCTTAATCGCTTCGATGGTCTGCTGGTTGCTGACGCGCTCGGAAGTGAAAGACTCCTTTGCCGCCTCGAGGATCTCGGGGTCCACGCCGAATCCACCGTCGTTCTTGAGCTGTGCGAGCCAAGTCTTGACCTTCTCGCCTGCCTCCATGCGGCGGCGGTTGACTTCTTCGGTCTTGCTTGTGCGGTAGGCCAGGTACCAGAGCAGACGCTCAAAGTTGGAAGAGACGAGAATGTCCATTGCGGGTGCGAGAGTCTCCTTGACACCCTCCACGTGTGCCTTGGCGCCATCCTCCTCGAAGCCACCCTCAGCCTCGCGGCCGTGGACGGCGTGCTTCTCGTAGTGTCCAGTTCGCCAGAAACGGTGCAGAATGTCGTTCTCGTTCGTTGCGATGACGAGCTTGTCGGCGGGTAGGCCCATTCGGGTGGCGAAGTAACCCGCCAAGATGTCACCAAAGTTGCCTGTCGGAACGACGAATCGGACCTTGGGGTCGGAGGTGTTGGTCTGACGGGCGGTGGAAAAGTAGGAATGGAAGTAGTATGTTATCTGCGCAAGGATACGTGCCCAGTTGATGCTGTTCACGGCCGCAAGACGGTGGGTGCTGTTGATTTCAGGGTCGGAGAAAAGAGCTTTGACGATGTCCTGCGCGGGTCAGCATGCGAATCGACATTCCCGCGTGGAGTCTTTTTACCTGGCAATCGTCGAAAGTGCCCTCAACGGCAATGTTGTGTACGTTGGCATCAAGGACCGTAGTCATCTGGGCCTCTTGAATAGGGCTGACCTTGCCCTTGGGGTGCATGATGAACACGCTGACATCTTTCTTGCCGCGCAGACCGTAGATGGCTGCAGAGCCAGTGTCACCACTGGTTGCGCCGACGACAGTCAGATGTTCCCTGTCCTTGCTCTTCTCCTCCTTGCCCTTGTTCCTGCGGACGAGGAAGTACTCGAACAAGTTACCTAGGAATTGCAAAGCAACGTCCTTGAAGGCAAAGGTCGGGCCGTGGAAGAGCTCCAGAAGGTGGAGGTTCTTCTCTTGGTCAAGAGTAGTGATCGGGACGATGTTGTCGGCGCGGAAAGTGGCGTAACTCTTCCGGATGATCTCCTTGAGGTCGGCTTCGGGGATCTCGTCGCGAGAGATGTAGAGGGAGAAGATCTCAAAGGCGAGATCCTGGAAGGAAAGGTCGCGCCATTTGGATTGCCAGTCGGATGGCAGGGAAGGGATCTCCTCGGGGATGAATAGGCCACCGTCTTTGGCGAGACCCTTCAAGACGACATCCTCGAAGGAAAACTAAGTGGCTTCTCAGCGTAAGCTCCAGTGCGTGACTTGCCATACCAATGGGTGCGTGTTGGGCCTTGTTGGTGCTAAGTGAGGCAGAGAGGGAGACATACGTCGTAAGAGCCACCTCGCGTGCTCAAATAGCGCTGAGAGGCAGAGTGAGAAGGCATTGTGAGGGTTGGCAGACAATTGCTGGGAGATGTATGTTGCTACCTACCTGACTGACTGTCCAACAATAAAATGTCGGGCTACAGTCTCGTCTGAATCATCGCGGGGCAGCGCCAGCGCCTCCCGAAATCGGCGGTCAGCCTTATTCTGCCCTACACATATTCACGGATTAAAGCTGTTTGATCGGCGGACTTGATTACATATTACTTGGTATCAATCAAATGCATGAAAGACGCAAGGCAATAGTCAACTCTGCATTCAACACTAAAGAGACAAATAAGTTGGCCTAGGTAGGTACGTAAGAACACACCATCCGATCCACCTGTGCATGTGTGCAGCACAGCCGCCGAGAAACACGTTGGCCGCTACGTCATCCAAGGATCCTCAGCTGTCGTCGACCTGCACGACAAACCGCCCTTCCGATTTAGTGCGCGAAGCGAAGCTGCAGTGGAACATCATCTTCATCTTCACACTTGACTGCCTCGTTGGTCCCGCAAACTAATTCCGCCTGCGAGCGACATTTTCTTTCCTCTTGACCACACCAAAACACAACATCAGCCCATCATGGCGAACACCAAACTGCTTATCCTGCTAGGCTTCGTTGTCCTCCTCTGCCTAATCACGCCCTCGCATGCCTTCGGCGCAGGAAACATCGCATCCATTTCCAAGATTGAAGGTCACAACTGGCGTCATGGAGACATCGAGGACATGCTCGAGAAGGTCGCTTGTCTTAAGGGTCACAAGTGGACTAGCATGATGATCAAACGCGTTTACTTTGGCAACTGGCTGCGTGATTACTCACAGGCTGTCGATGTTGGCACTCTCAAAGGCGTCCAAGCCGACACCATCCGCGTTCTTGTCTGGGTCCTTGCTTTCATGTCTTTCGGCTACGCCACTGCCGAGTTTGAAGTCACTTCTGAACGTTTGGGCACATACAGACCCGAGGAGCACATCGACAACCCCAAGGACTACGCCGACAACGAGGATGCGAAAAAGTACGATGAACGTCTCCGCGGGCCAGTTCACCCAGACGAACTGGCTATTGATCCCGAAACCGGCATGAAGAACTATATCGCCAACGAGCGTGGCGGCTGGGCGACCTCTGCCGGCTACATCAAATACAGCTTTGCTCGCAGTATTCACTACGGACGGATGTACACTCACGGTGCCAACAAAGGTCGCGAAGAAGACCTCTGCGAGGCACTCAGATGCTTGGGCCAAGGTCTGCACTGCGTTGAAGACTTTGGAGCACACACAAACTACGTTGAATTGGCCCTCCGAGAGATGGGCTACCACAATGTCTTCCCACACGTTGGAGCCAACGCAGGGATCAATCTCCGCGGTAAGCACGTGTTCCCTCTAGTCACAGGTACTTTTGGAGGCGTCGACTTCCTTCACTCAGTTCTTGGAGAGGCCAATGACCACATCACCCAGACCGAAGTGGAAGAAATGGACAACGCTCTTTCAAATGCACAAGGCGGTGGCAACGCTTCAGGAAGCCGTAGTTTCGGCGGCGGTAGCTCTTCCGCAAATGGTTCAGATCTCATCAGTCTCCTCAATAAGATCCCTGGCACTGGTGGATTGATCCAAGAGGCGAACAACCTCAAAGCAGAGTCTGATGCGGAGGCTGCTCGTAACGCACACAACGGGTATGGAGGAGGATACAGCGCCTCGCGCGCAGACCCGACATTTGCCGCTCCTCCCGGCTCTCAGGGTGGTCCTCCTGGACCCAATGTGCCTGGCACCGACATCGATCCCCAAGCTGCGATTGCAAAGATTTACCCGCTGCTCGAGTTCCGCGATAGAGTTGTGCGCACAATCTCCAGCATCGTAAGCAAGATTCCGGGCTTGGAGAAAATGATCGACAAGATCAGCGAGACTGTCACTTTGTACATCATGGGCTTGCTCGCGCCGTACATCAAGCCGATCATTGCAGCAGCCTCCAACTCTCTGAAGACAGGAAGTAGCACTGTTGTGGACGCCAGCGCCAAGCAGCAATACCTCGTGTGGGAAGACCCTCACGCCACGGATCCAACCCACAGTATGCTCTCCAAAGATCACTTCAGCAACATCCTGAACCAGCCTGCCGGTGAACTTGCCGCTGTGATCCTCCAATACATTGCGCCTCGTGTCATCTACGCTTGGGATCACCCTGATGTGCCTGAGGATGAAGTCATGCGAGACGTATGCAGTGTGTTCCACCACCCTGCTATCCGCGACAACCACCTCGAGCTACACAGGAGCATGTTCCAATGTGTCGAGAACTGGGTACACCACCAGCGTGATCCCCAGCACCGACTGAACGATCTTCTCAGCTCTGAGAGCGTCAAAGCCGGCCACAACCACAAGGTACAAGACATGACAGGATTTCCTCCCGTCAACGCTGGAGGCCACGCTCATGGCGCCCACGGCGGTCACGGCTCAGCCGGTGGCATTGGCGGCATGCTGTCTTCCCTTGGCGGCGGCAGCGGCGGAAACCAAAGTGGCTCAAGCGGAGGTATCGGTGGTATGCTCTCATCTTTGACCGGATCCGGCAGCCAGCAAGGTGGTTCCGGTGGCGGACTCTCTGGCATTTTGTCGTCTTTCTCTGGCGGCAGCGGCCATGGCTCTGGTAGTGGCGGTCTGTTCGGCTCACGTGAAGTCGACGAAAACAGACCTGCCGGCTACGGGACTCCACCGCAGGCCACGGGCTCTCCGGCGCAAGCTTACGCCGGATACCAGCAGCCGGGTTACCAACAGCCAGGGTATCAACAGCCCGGCTACGAGCAACAAGGTTACCAGCAGCAAGGATATCAACAACCAGGCTACGGCGCACCACCGCCTGCGAGCTTCCAGCCAGGCGACCACGATGCGTTCCCCACCGCTCACCAGCAGGGATACGAGGTACCGCACCCTCAGCAGGGATACGGTCAACCGCCCCAGCAACAGCCCCCTCAAGGAGGGTATGGCCAAGGCGGCTATGGTCAGCAGCAGGGGTACAACGGGGGATACGGGTACCAGTATGGCCAGGGTGGCCAGGGTGGTGGCTACTAGATGGGGGGAACCAGAGCAATGAGATACGAGTTTATGCATAGAGGCTAAGGGAGCGATGAGTGCGTGTTTTGAAGCGGACAACGAGGACAATGAGATCGGCAGAGTTTACGCTCTGTAGCGTACTCGAATTGATGGGTGGGTTTCTGTGAATTCCCAATCTACTTAACAAGTGTAAGGACCACAGAGAGTGCCCGGGTGTTTTGCAATTCCCTTCACAGATTCCCACTTTAATTCTTCCATATGAGTAGCCGTTTCGTGATGTCCGATTGCCTCCGGAAGGTATCGTCGAGGAAATGACCATAAGATTTAGGATAGAACAGCTTCTGCGCCAGCCGCAACGCGCATGGAGCATCGGGGAGCCCAACACCTCAGCCTCCCCTTCCTCTGAATCCTCCTCGCCCGCCACGGCCTCTCCCACCACCACCACCACCGCGGCCGCCACGACCCCGTCCTCCCCCTCCTCCACGCCCACCGCCGCGCCCGCCTCTCCCCCCACCCACAGGCCTCTCATGCTCATCCGGTCTCGGCCCAGCCAGCAACCTCGCCTGCCTCTCATCCTCGGAGATATCAAACGGATTCCCAATCCCCAGCATCCCACAAAACCTACTCGTCTGCGGATTCGTATACTCCCTCAACCCGCCCGCGTCGCGCTCATACTGTGGCAGCCGGAAATTCCCGCCATCGTACGCGGGCGCCGTGGGCTCAAAGTCTTGCGGGACCCGCAGGTCGAGGTTCTGGGCTTCGATCCAGGCGAGGGAGTCGTCTATCAGGGCGGCGTATTCGTTGGGGTGCTTTGCGCGGGGAGTGTGGAATTTGGGGTCGCCGAGGAGGAGGGGCTCGTGCAGGGCGAAGGCGCGGGTGATTGCTAGCCATTCCTTGTCGTGTTCGAGGCGGAGCGGGCGGGCGAGATCGGGATCGCTGGGGGTTTCGCTGGCGCTGGGGATTGTCATCAGTTGGAGGAAGTTGCGGTTGGGCATGCATTTGTCGAGCGCGAGGAATTGGGTTGTTCGGTTTGTGATTCCGGGAGGGTCTTCGGCTGGTGGGAGGTTTGGTTGAGGCTTCTTGAAGGCTTCTGGAAGAGCTGCTCGTGCGGCTTCTGCGACTGTCGATGGCTCCGGTTTGGCTTGTGACGATTGCTGTTGCTGTCCGTCAGACACTGGCACTTGGACTCCGTCGAGTCCTTGGCCAGGAGCAACTGGCGCCACACCGTCGTCCTCATCTTCAAGCTCAAGATCGATCTCATCTGCGTTGACGTGAGCCACTGAAGGAGCTGGCTCGGCTTGGACGACTGGCTTCTCGTCGGGCTCGTCGTCCAGATCGAGATCGATTTCGTTCTCATTCTTCGCTAACACTGGTTGCGGAGGGGCAGCTTGCACAGGCGGAGCTTGAGGTAAGCCTCCCTTGGACTCCAACCCTCCCTCATTGTGATCAATTACGCCAGCGAATTTGCAGTGCAGGTGGGCACTGAACCACCACCTCGGCTTCAAGCGATCTACTACCAGTTTCGCAGCGACGCTACCAAGCTGGCCATTCCTTGCATCCTCTTCCAGGTGTGCCTTTTGTCTAAACAATTTCTTCCAGTTGCCTTTCCACTCGACTCCACGCGGCCAGTCGTGACTGATTCCGATGTCCACTTGTGTCCGCACCTGCTGGAGCTTCCGCACATCGATTTCTCTGACGTGATAAATGCTCTTCATGTCGCTCTCATTGTAAGGCAATCTTTCGTAATGCGGTTTCCTGAAATTGTACGATTTCCAGATCCCACTCAAACCTGCAATGCGCAACGGTCCCAGACGCACCACGCTAGCCGCTCCCATGTAGTAGATGTTCTTCGCGACCCAGCCGCCGTAGTAGAGTTCGAACAGGTAGTTGCTGGCCTCGTGGTTGCCGCCGACGAAGACCGTGAGGTACGGCGCCTCCCGCGCTCCGGAGTAGTATTCGTGGAAATCGCACATCTCGCGGTATTTGGCGGGCATCGCCACGCAGTTGAGGTCGTAGGCGTTCCGTACGGATTGGAAGTCGCCGCCGATGATCAAGAGGTCTACCCCGGGCCAGCCCTTGACCTTGCAGGCCTGCTCGATCGAGGCGTAGATGGCGTGGAGTGTTCCATGGCCGCAGCCTTCGATGGCCAGGCGGACGCCGTTTTCTTCTTTGAGCTCGATGTTTGTCGCCATGGTTCGAATGGTGTATTTCGTGCTGCCAAAAGGCACGCGGTTCTGTGAGGAGCTACATTGTTGCAAGTTCAAGTCTGTCGTTCCAGAGAAAGCGCAACGAAGGGCTGGCTGGCAGTCGCGCCAAGACGAGCCGCGGCTTCACATGACTTTTGCAAGTGAATCTTTTCGCAGAGTACATCAAATAGTTCAAACAGGCAGATACCAAAAGGGAAAAGCTCATCAAACACCAGATCATGGCTTCAGCAGCCTCGGAGGCTCGCACACGCTTTCTCAGTCAGGCTGCTGATGCGTTGGCAGTCACTGCTCCGACCGTCTCGTCGTACATACGAGCTAGCAAGAGGAGTGTAGACCCATCACAAGATTTGGGGACAGATGGTCTTGGGAATGTCTGCAATGCCTGTGGCCAAGCACTACTCATCGGATGGTCGTGTGAACCTGTCAGATCAGCTGAGCATAGACAAACGAGGCAGCAGCGCATGAGTGGCGATGATACCACTATCAAATGCGTGAAATGCTCTGCCTGCGGCACTGAGAGCATTATAAATCAGAAGAAGAGGATCAAGGTGACCAAGCCAACGACCCCTTCACAATCTACGAAAGCCTCAATCGGTCTACCCGCTCGAAAGAAATCGTCTACAACAACACAAGTTCCAGATCCAGATCCAGATCCAGTGCCGGTACAAATCCCCACGCCAAAGGAAAATACTCCTGAACCACCACAGGCAAAATCTGCTGCACGTAGGAAGGCTCGAGGCAAGAATGCAAGTCTACAGGCTTTACTGGCGAACAAGAAGCCAGATGCTCCGAAGAGCTCCGGATATGGTCTGGATTTCATGGATTTCATGAAGTGAGCATGGGTGCAACATCATTGCATTTTTAACGCAAATATCTCCTATTGCCGCTGTCTTTTGTCTCAGGATGATCAGCGGGCGGCCCAGAACGCTCAGCATCAACAAGACGCTACGCCTCATCCAAGTACAAGCTACACACTCTTTCTGAAAGTTGCTCAACCACCTCTTTTCGAGTTCAAGCGGACTTAGGCACCATCTTCAGAGACCTCGTCGACCTCCTTCTTGATGGGCGACGGCTCATCCTCCGACTTGGTCGCGGTGGTGGCAGCCTTGCCTTTGCCTTTGCCTTTAGCAGGAGTCGACTTCTTCTTCAGCGGCGTCTCCTCAGCGGCGTCGCCTTCAGTGGCATCTTCGCTCAAAGTCAGCCTCAGATCAAGCGTTGGGAAGCGGACGAGAACTCACCACCCTTGCGCTTGCGACCGGCGCCCTTCTTCTTGCCCGTGGTCGGGGTCTCCGGCGCGGCGTCCTCGCCGTCGTCGCCCTTGGATGGAGACTGAGAGCCAGTAGTCTCTTGATCGGAAGAAAGTTTGGCCAACAGGCGGCCGATGTTGGCGCGAGCGCTAGGGACGCCACCGAATCCAGACATGGCGGCAAACTTCTCCATATCGACCTAATTTGGGTTATTAGTCATCGCTTGATGGGCGTGGGAGTCCCTTTAGGGTGGCATACCTCTGGCTTTGACTTGAGGCAGCGCATGTAGTTGTGGAGGAGCTCCATCTCGCGGCTTGAGAGTGAGCCCGGAGCGGCCTTGGGAGCCATTTTCATATGATATGGCGCTGGATTGGATGTTGAGGGGCTGTAGAGATGGTGTTGACTGACGGTGGACAGTAAGGGTAGATTTCTGGTTCTTGGGAGGGAAAGAGTGTGGTGGAATCAGTCGAGATCTGAGTGAGGTTGAAGGAAGTTGAGCGCGAGCAAACATTGTCCCGGCTGAATTGGCATATATGGCACGTGAAAACACGTCAACATTGGAACGCTTCACTGGGAGGCAGCACTTCTCGCTTTTCCACCAACATATACGCACTCGGCATATAGACACGCTTCAATGCATATCGTACATTGCTCCCAGAGCAAACTCGCCAGGCCAGAGTATGCTATCTACCGCCTCCACGCTCTAATCACATCGCATCATACCATCTATACTCCAACAGCAGCTTTTCTGATCCTAAATGTGAACTTTCAAGCAAGCTCGTCAGCACCGTCACTTCCTTCCTTCTCGTCCTTCACCAGCACGTCCTCGCTCTCCTCAGCCTCAGCGCTAGCCTTCCCTTTGCCAGAACTACTCTTCTTCTTCTTGGTAGGCTTGGACGGGGTGGCTTCGTCTTCGTCCTCTTCGTTGCCGTCCTCCGCAGCTAGGATAGTCAGTCAAAGTAGCCGTCTTGAGACTAGTGAAAGCAACGAACCAGTCTTGCGCTTGCGGGCGCTTCCCTTCTTGCTAGACTCGGGTGCGGCGAGACCTACGGCCTTCACCTTCTTCAGGACTTTGCCGAGGTTGGTAGTGGCGCTGCCTGCGGTCGAGAAGTTGGCGAGGGTGGCAAACAGTGCCATGTCGACCTAGATTGACGATAGTGTTAGTAGGTTGCGATCTTTCGGTGGTCTCGGGGTTGATCTTACGTCTGGCTTGGACTTCATGGCCTTGCACATGGCGCAGAGGATCTCGATCTCGCGAGGAGTGAGGTTGGGAGCGCCGGCGGTGTTGTCTGTCATGTTGGTGGGAGACTTGTGGGTGAATCAGGTGTGGTGTCGGTGTATTGTTGGGGTAACTGTGTGTGGTGCTGCAGAGAATTGAAGGGAGTGATGTGAGTGGCTGTGAGAAGAACAAGAGGGGCTTGAGAACGAGGATAAAGCCTACGACTGACGGGCAAGTGGGAGACGGCGGTACCACGTGATGATCAAAAGAGTCATATATTCACAGGCTGAAAGTAATACATACAATTGGCAATCCCTCACTCGTACAATGTTACAGAGCTCAGTCGCGACCGAGATCATGCATGCCTCTATCAACAAGACCACACGCCGACGACGCCGTCCTTACGGCCTTCGATCATGTAGCCGTCCTTGATCTTGACTCGCTCAATTGCTGAAGCCCTGGGCGAGCCTTCCTCAATGTTGACACCGGGACCGCAGTCCCACTGTCGACCTTCGGCCTTGTCATACACCTTGACCACGTCCTCGCCTGTGGCGCTGACGATGCGGCGGGCATCGAAGGTCATGGAGGTGACTGCTTGGTCATAGGCAAAGGCGTCGTGGATGCCACCAGTGCGGAGATCCCATATCTAGAGGTTCTGGTTAGTCTTACGTCTACGGTAGTGCTTGGAATGGGTATACATACTCTGATACTGCGATCTTGGCTACCAGTGACAAGATAAACATCGTCAAATTGCAGTGCAGTGATAGGTCCAGTGTGGCCCACGAGGCTTCGGTGCACCATGCCGCTACGCAAATCCCACAGCCTAACCATACCATCTGCTGTACCGCAAGCGAGCGCGGTCTCGAAAACTTGCAAGGCACCGACAAAGTCCGCCTCTGCAGCAGGAACTCTGCCAGCGGTAGGACGCCACCAACTATCACCGCTACCAGCTCCTGACGCAGCAGTAGTGGTGTTGGTGGTTTGCGCCGCAGCCCATAGCACGTCAAGAGTCTGGACACATCTACCTGTCTCCAAGTCCCATTGTCGAAGTGTCTTGTCAGCACTACCGCTGACGAGTGTGTTGCCCCTGAAGTTCAAGGCTGTGACTTCTCCAATATGCGCCGAGAGAGACAAGACATGGCAATCCTGCATGGCGTTTCCTTGTGCAGGTGTGTGGTCAAGAGATTCTTCCTCCTGTATGGGTCCGAATAGATGTTCGCCTGTTGCAGATTCCTGGTGATCGTCGGTCATTGATGATTTAGATGTAGCGCTTGGTGGTGGCGGGATGTATTCTGCTTGGCTCAAGTCCCATAGTCTGATCGAAGCGTCCATTGATCCTGTTGCAACCCAGTTGTCCTCCACTTGCAGACATCTTACACTGCTCAAGTGGCCTTCGAGCATGCCCATACACCTTCCAGCACTGAGATCCCAGACTCGTACCGTATCGTCCAGAGCCGCAGTAACCATGGTTCCGAACGGCGAGTCAAAGTCCAACGCGGTAATCATGTCGTTGTGTGCTGGTATTTCGCGGATCTGCGAGCCGGGCTCCATGTATTCGTGCAATACTGGCATCGAAACCTTCCGGGGTGTTCGCGGCGCCTTTTTCCGTTTCGCTTTGGGTGTTTCGCTGCCCTCTGTTTTAGGCAGCTTTCCGTACACTGATTCCGACATGAAAGATGCGTCCATGCCGCTAGGACTCTTCTCTCCGGCCTCAGCATTCTCAGCGGAGGTCTCGCCAGGAATGGGTGTCTGTGATTCCAGCGCAATCGCATCGTCAAGTTCCTCCTGCATCACCTCGAGCTTCTCGGCCAGGTCTCCAACCTCCTGCTCTAGATCATGTTCCTCTTGCTCAAGCCCAGCTAGGCGATCCAACACAACCTTTCGCATGGTGTTGAGGTTCGAGATCTTTGTGTCGATCTCCTTGATCTCACTCGAGCACATGGTCTTTCGTATTCCCATCATTTGTAGCTTGTGGTCCGATCTCTCTTTCAATTTCTTGAGCTTCGCGAGCTGCGGAGCGCCCTGCTCCTCTTCTGGCGCATCCAATAGCTTCTGCCCTTTCGATCCATGTTTTCCGTGTTTCCTCCGCTTCTCCACGGTCGGGCTATCATCATCCGGCAAGCTGGCTTGGAAGCCTTCGAACAAGCTGAACGGGCTCGACGTTTCCTTGACATTTCGTAGTAGGTCGTCTGGTATGTATGTGATTGCACGGTGTTCGATCTCCGCGCTGTTGAAGTGTGATCGTATAAGCTCTCTGGGATTTGCTTTTGCAAGGTTGAAGACTGAGCGCTGTATCGCTGGTCTTTGCAAGGATCGGTGCATGTGACCAAGTGCTGAGTGGTAAGAATCATGGTGGCCAGAGTCGTTGCCGCTGAAATTGGAAGATATGAGCTGGCTGGCAGTTGCAGTAACGGTTCGACCGAGCGCTTCGAGCTGACGAGTCTAGTAGTACTGTCAGTACCTTTTCGAGACGATCCATGCGGGAATACGAACGTTCACAAAAGACTCATCCTCGTTCTCGGATGCCCTTTGGGCTCTGGCCGTCCGGCGGGGCGAGGTGCTCCGTCCGCGAGGCATGACTGGGTGAGAGCGGTCTGCGCAGTGTAGGAGTTTACTGCATTTCGAAAGAGAGCGATTTACGTGAAGCTAGACCGAAGACGTAGGAGTTGTGGGAGTGGGAGTGGATAGGTAGTCGCCTCAAGTCGTGCTGTCGCGTGGTCGCTGATCCAGGCCCAGAGCACATGCGCAAGCACTGGCTCCAGCGGAAGTCAACCCGCGCGAGTCACCGCAACCTACGTCAAACAAGACAATCGATTCACAACCTCAATAGAAACATAAACTCACTGGAACTCCTATCAACGATCTAAGGCCAGATTCAAGACACCATGGATACCGCCATTGACATCAACGACCCTGGCAAGGCTCTCGACCTTGCCAACATTCGCTTTCAGCTGATCAGACTTGAGGATACTGTACTGTTCCACATCATTGAGCGAGTACAGTTCCCTTACAATAAGACAATCTACACTCCCGGTGCAATCGACATCCCAGGCTCAGACCTCAGCTTTTCGGAATGGGTATTACGTGAGCAAGAAGTTATGCAATCCAAGATTCGCCGCTACCAGAGCCCCGACGAGTACCCTTTCTTCCCGGATGCCATGCAGACCCCGATCCTAAAGGAACTGAGATACCCCAAGATCCTCTGGGACAACGACGTCAATGTCAACGCAGAGCTGAAGCAACGCTACGTGAATGACATTCTGCCGGCTGCTTGCGCCAAGTTCGGACGTGCAGAGCGTGCTGAAGCACAAGAAAACTACGGAAGTGCAGCAACAGCCGACGTCAACTGCCTCCAGGCTCTGAGCCGCCGCATTCACTTTGGCAAATTTGTCGCCGAGTCAAAGTTCCAATCGGATCCTGAGAAGTTCGTCGCTCTCATCAAGGCACATGACACAAAGGGCATCGACGACGCTATCACAAATGCAGCTGTTGAGAAGCAAGTGTTGGAGAGGCTACGTCTGAAGGCGAACACGTACGGCCAGGACCCTAACTTCTCTGGCGATGGTGGCGAGCACAAGGTCGACGTTGATGCGGTGGTGGCAATGTACAAGGATCATGTCATCCCGCTTACGAAAATCGTCGAGGTCGACTACCTGATGCAGAGATTGAAGGGCACTAAGTGGGAGTAGACATGAGGCAGGCTTGGTGAATGTCGACGTCCTTGGCCAACTGAACGGCTCGGATATGATTTGATGACTCGAAAATAAAAAAGGTGGAAGGCGGAGGCTTACTGGCGGGCTACGGATGGATTCACATGGGTCAAAGTGGAATGGGTGCATTGCAAGGCGCATGTATAGAGTCAAAGATCGCTAGATTCAGAAATCGCGATGGTTTTTAATGAGAAGAGGAACATATGGGTATCGTTTTAGTTTCGTGTCAGTATCCGGATAAACGTTGCCTGCTACGTGACATTGGTGTAGAAAGTTAGATATTGCCTCCAATGAGTAATCCCACAGATACATGTACAAGTACCGTGTTCCATGCCTTCGCAAGAGGGGTTCCATGTTATACATGTTTTGTTCTGCGTCACGTGAGTTCGTGAACCGCTAAGCCCGATCGAGGCAACGCGTGCCTGCTGCTCCTTCTACCACTCGAGCACAGTTGCTTTGAACGAGAACGACACACTATCGTGCACAATGCACAATGCCGCCACCAATCCTCAACGACTCGGAGGATGACGAGGATGTCGTCGTGTATGATGACTCGGTCCAAAGTTCATCGCACGCGAGTGGCGAGGTGGCTCCTGCAATCACTCTAGACGGCACGCGTGACACGCTCAATCAGAGCACAGGTTCGACAGGTAATTTTGTCAAGGTAAGACGCGCGCATATGTACATCGACTAATGAGGTTTCAGAACGCCTGAAAAGACAAATCAATCAAGCACAGTGGAGCCTTTGTGAAGACTCCAGCGGACATCCACAGCCGTCGACAGAGTCTCCCACATTGAAACGCGACAAGCGCAGACACTCCGGCGCTCAGGCTATGGTCTCTGAGCCTGCTGTCAGCGCCGTTAAACGTGCCAAGACTGTTACGACTTATTCGAGCAAAAAGTCCAGTCCGTCGAGCTTGGAGCGAGAGAAGTTCCTTGCAACATATGGCCAGGACGCCACTTTACCTGACATTTCGCCATCAATCCGTTTCCCTGGCAATTCTGGTGCTGCAGGCTCTGGCGGCCTGCCTGCTAGCTCGTTGCTGTCTGGTTTCGCAAGTCACGACCCTGCAATGTTCAAGGAGAGTGGGGACACCGTGGCCGACAACGAATCGTCTCATGAGCGCATGGTCGAGCAAGCATTGCGAAGCAAGAGTCATAATGTTCAAGCGTCGCCCGAGATCAAGCTTGTGCCATCTGACGACGTTGCGAGGAGTTCATCGTTTCCTTGGTCTGCATCCGAGCCAACTGGGTCAGTAAAGAACCATCGCGCCAAAGGAACACAGGCGTCAGCCGTGGAAACGGGCGAACAAGCTAAGACGAGCGGCCATCACATTCACGACGAGTCGCACAGCACAGCCTTGCCAGTCATAATCGAGCATAATATTCCTTTACCGCCTACTGCCGTAATGATCGCGCCGAGCGAAAACGCCGGTGTCCAGAAGTCGAGTCCAACGGTGGAGATCGCTAAACACGACGTGACAGCCGACGTGGCAGCTCCGTCATTGCGTGAGCCACTCCCAGCGCCGGCCGAGACGAAGCAGAAGGCTGTGAGAGGGCGCAAACGCAAGGTTCAAGAACAGTCCAGTGAGCCGCTCAATTCGGACGACATTGCGGTCGGTCTACCAAAAGAGCGATACAAGCCGAGACCGAGCAGAAGGCGAGCCACCGAGGTTGCAGAGGAGCCGATCGACTATTCCGTGGTTCCTGAAAAGGCCGCGAAGAGTAAGCGATCGAAGACCACGGGAGGCGGCCTCGATGTATCGGAGCACCAACTACCAGCAAAAGGCAAGTTGTCTTTGCCTTCATCGACACGAAAGACGAAGTCTGCCGAAGCGGACGACGCACCGGATGCCGAAATGACGGCAATCGACAAAGCCTCTCAGGACCAAGCTACTCGTCAGATTTCTACTATTCCGCAGACTTCATCTCCTGTTGTCGAGCTCCCTGGTGTTGGAAAAGTGCAGCCCAGTCAAGAGACTCCCAAAGCAGAGGCTGCGCCCATAGTCAAGGAAGTTCGAAAGGACGACGACTTTGCTTTTGCCAAGCCGACGCCCAAATCCAGACCGGCATCAAAGTCGATCCGTAGCTCTACAACCATTTTCGAAGACCACGTTGGTCTTAATGGAAAGTCAAAATCTCCCAGTCTGAGCCAGCAACAGGCAATGAGACAGTCTATCCTGATAGACGTGAAGAACGAGGCAACTCCTGCAAAACCTAGACGTGGCGGCAAACACGTGGTGCCCGATGACGACGATGATGAGGACGAGCTTGCATTGGAGGCAACACACGAAGAGCCGCCTCAAGTGGAAGAGCCCAAGAAACGAGGAAGAGGGCAGCCTACCAAGGCTGCAGCAGCTAAGGCTAGCAAGAAGGTGTCTGCGAAACCCGCAAAGCCAGCGATCCACAATTCAGACCCCGAAGACGACGAGATTGCTCTGATGGCTCCGCCCAAGAAGCGCAGAGGCCGACCGCCAAAATCCGCTGCCGCTGTGGAGGATGTGGACAACAGCAAAGACGTCGAGAATGCCGATGCCACTGTCGTTGAACCGGAGGAAGAGGATGCATCTGCCAAGCAGCCCGTCGTGAAGCCGACGAAAGAGAGCACGCCCGCAAAACAGATCGCCACGGAGATACCCACCCCTTCTCCAGAGCTGCAGCCACCGGCAGCGGCAGAGAAAACGACCGCTCCCAAGAAACCAGCCAAGGCCAGCCCGCCTGCGCATTCGCCGATCAAAAGCTCGTCGCCTGCTCCTTACCGAGTCGGCCTGAGCAAGAAGCATCGCATCCCGTCCTTGCTACGAGTGATGAGACCTCCGCCACCGAAGAGAGGTTGACGTGGATGATGGCGAGATAACATCAACGGCCCACGCAAAACCAAGAAAGACACGATGATGGTTGACGAAAGTTCATTATGATACCCCTTTGTATGTAATAATTCGCATAGCTAGCTGAAAGCGCAGAAGAGAATGTTGAAACCCGCGAACCTGAAACCGCATGCATGACCTTTTTTTCCAAAGGTCTCCCTTTGAGAATTGATACAAAAAATGCGAGAATGCTCACTCTTGAGTTGGACGAAAAAGAAATATGTGCCGAGTACGATGACGAAGCCGTGGCCGTGGCCGTGGCCGTACAGGCGATGCGAACACTAGAGATAGATGTCAGTCACGTCCTGCCAAAACACGCGCATTACGGCGCAATTATCGTTGACAACTCACAGTAGCTTCCAGCTCTCAACTGGTGTCAACCACGCGCGGCGTATCCTGGTCCAGCGAACAGCCAAAAGTGCCTTCGTCCAACGACAGGAAGTCAGACAGTGGCCAGACGATGAAGGTGAACACGATGGTCTGCAAGGCGTGGAAGACAGCGGGTGGATCGTGCGGCCAGAAAAAGGCGAAGCCGACGAAGAGCGCAAAGGTGAGGAAGAGGATCGGGTTCACGAGAAGTCCGGGCACTGTAGGAAGAAGAAGATACTGGTCAGTTTCCTACTTTTATTTTCTCTTATCCCGTTTTCGGATTCGACATCAAGGTTGGTTGGGGGGAAAAACTCACCCTTTGCCAGGTTAGCCCTCCGCCTCCGCGCGTCTCGGATGCGCTGGCGCGCTTTGCTCTCCGGCCTGATGATGGCGTGGACGTCGCGGTAGATGACCTGCGCGTTCTTGTCCTTGAACCAGCAGCGGTAGGTGTCGAAGCTTTCGGTGTGCAGTTGCAAGCCGTCGCCATACCAGCACAAGGCGATGTACTTGGCGCTCTCTGCCGGCACTTGCCTCTCGAGCAGGATGGTGAGGAAGAAGTCGCAGACCTGTCTGTGAGTGGCGTTGTGGGCAGGCATGGGTGTAGAGGGGATGAAGCCCTTGTCTTTGTGCTTGAGGAGGATCGATCGTCCAGGGGAGCTGTCGTAAACGCCGCATCGAGTCAACATAGGGGGGTATTTCATGTCGGAGTATGGGTAAGGCATGTTTGTTGATGTGTATTTGGGGTGCTGGAGGAGTTGAAGTTGCTGTTTGGCTGGCTGGGATTTAGGTTGATGAGAGATTGGGAAGTGTAGAGAGAAGGAACAGAAAGGGCGCTTCGGATCTGTCTATGTACCGCAGCGACGGCCTGCGAATATTATCAGCCTATTCTTTTAGATGGCCGGTCTGCAATAAGCTTTTTGCACTTTCCATCTTCTTGTCCATTGACCGACTTGTGATATCCAAATTTGATGACCATCGAGACTTTTGCGACAGAAAGAGGACAGCAACCCACAATCTGTCCCAAGACTCCTACCAACTTGACGGCTAAGTTAGCAGCATTCTCGATCTACTGCCTATAAGCGTCGTTTCTTGTGATCTCCTTGAGGACAGTACAAGCGTCGTTGAGGCTGTGCACGTCAGGTTGAATTTCCTCGAATTATCTGAGAAAGTGTTGTGTGGTGGAGGCCCGATTCCGACATGGCCAGTGGCTGATACAGCAAGTACTCATGTTAGAGTATGTATGGAAGCGAAAGCCCTATAAGCATACATTCATGCATAATCCAGTTGACGGGCAGAAAGGGCTTGTGAATTCCGCATCAGCTTCAAGTCGCAGCGTTCCATGGTAGAGAGATCTCTGGGCCATTTGTTGGAGTCGGAAGATGCGTCCCGTTCCTTCAACAGTGGTTGGTTTCATGAAAGTCAAAAGGAGGGAACTCTCTATCAACTGCGTTGTGGTGGTAAGTCGAAGCTGACTCAGCGACTATTCGCGCTCAAGCGATGATTGGATGGCTTCAAACATCTGACAAGACTGCACGCCATGCGATGAACAATTCATGAGCGGTGTATACATAGTAGCTAAAGGCTACTGATCTCAGTTGATGATTTCCCCCTGTTCTCTGCAATTTGCACTGCCGTGTACCACGCCCGAGCCTGAGCGCGGCCATACTGTGATCTTCATGTTGAAAAGCCAAAAAGAAACAGAAGTCAAAACGGGAGCCATGCATTCCCCATGTGCTTACAACCAAAAAAAAAAAACTCCCCCAATGTTTCAGCGCCAAGTTCCAAAATGCACTACACCTTCAACTCAGTCATGCCGTTCCCAAGAGTCGAAATGCCGTTTCCTTGCTGAGCGCGGACAGCCTCGGCGTCGGTCAAACCCTTGCGCACCTTGAGGACGCTATCCACGATGACGGCGTCGATGCCTTCTTGCGCCTGCAGCTTGCTGTTGTGGATGTCGTTGTTTAGCATGCCGTAAGACACGCACACCAGCCCGCTCTCCTTCACCACGCGGATGAGCCTAGGGCACAGCACCAGCGGGTCTGCAGCTGCGACGATACCAAGCAGCTTCCAGCGACTGGCGAAGCGCACAGCCTCTTGGACAGAAGAAGCGCGGATGTCGCCGACCTCAGACGCGCCAGCATCCGTGAGGAAGAGGACAGGGATAGAAGGCTGCTTGAAGGATAACAGCAAGCATACGTCCGGGTTGAAAGACGAAAATATTATGTTGCGCTTCTGGCCCATGTCGTAGACAAGACGCAAGATCGTGTCGACGTAGCTGTTGAGCTCCACGGCGTAGCTGTCCATGCCTTCCAGTTCGGTTTCGAACAACATCGGGTACTTCATCTCGATGTTGAAGCCAACGTCTTGAGGAATCTTGAGGAACATTTCCTCAAGGGTGGCGAAAGGCGATTGAATGAATTCGCCACGGACGTTGCCTTTGAAACCCTTTGTCTTGAAATCCCGAGTATGCTTCATTCGTTCGCGCATGTCTGGGCCGTGGTCCATGTTGGCACCACCGAGTGAGTAGGAACGTTGGGGGCGGAAAATTGGCCTCTCATCACCACTGCTGCCATTGCTGCCGCTGTTGTCGTTACTGTCTCCGTTTGGCGTCCGGGTAGGGTCACGAGATCTGTTGCGTGGTGTTCCTTCGTTTGCATGCAGGAACTGCTCAAGGGTCAAGCTGTGGACAGGGACGTCGGCACCAGTCTCACTGACAAGAAAGTCGTGGTAGATGACAGGGACGTGGTCTTTCGTCAGCTGAACGTCAAACTCCACGTACGACGCTCCCAAGTTGGCCGCTGTGATGAAAGACTGAATGGTGTTTTCTCCAAGCTGAAGAGAGGTTTTGGAAGCCATGTTCTTGCCCAAGCCACGGTGTCCGAAGACCATGGTGGACGTGCTCCTCCAGTATGTCTGATCCTCCGAAATGGCCATGTTAGGGTGCTTGAATGGAGTGATGACAAGAAAGTTGAAGTTGATTGTTCCGATCAGGTCGAGAGTATCCGCGGCTACTATGGGCACGCTGAGGTCGCCTTGTAATAGCATGCGATCAGACCCAACAGTCTGTTTGATGGACGACAGAAGCGCAACACCACGGCCAATGACTTTGTTGGTGGAGCCAGAATACGTCGGAATGAGATCAAAGTACAGCTTGACTTTGCTCGGATCTTTCGTACTGAAGCTGACAGGAGAGGTGCTGATGTTCTCCTGGATTGGCAAGTCGATGATGGACGGCTCGCCTGTCGCACCTTGAGCTGACACAACTACTGACAAGGCTGTATCAAGCTGCGTAGCATGAACATCTGTAAGTGCGATACTTTCCAGGCTAACTGGAGGCAAGTTCTTGCGGGTGTCCATCGATCCCAGGCTGACAAGGACCATAGCCTCGTCCTTCAAGTAACGATGACCAAATTCCTTGAGTGGTTCCGGCACTCTCTGTGTGCCATTGGCATCTTTCGATACACCGTTCGAGCGGCGATCTTCCAGAGGCGTAGCATCTGCAGGCTGGGCAGGTTTCGCTAAAAGATCAGGACCTTCGTGTATCTTCGGTGCTGGCACTAGCTGCGCAAGTCTGCGGGCGATGTCAATGTGGCCTCGAAGAGCGGCATGCTCCTGAGGCGTCCACCCCGAAGCATCAGACTTGGAGGGGTCCGCTCCAGCGGCTATGAGTAGCTCGACAACGGGCAGATGACCGTCAACGCACGCTATGAAGAGCGGTGTCCATCCGAATGTCTTTTCTGCGATCTCAGGGTTTACGCCAGGTGCTTTGAGCAGGATCTCGGCGCATTCGCTGTAGCCGAAACGCGCAGCGATGTGAAGTGCAGTCTCGTCCTGCTGGTCTCGGTAGTTCACGTCCACACCTGCAGCAACCAGAAGCTCAATAATCTTATGATACCTACGGTGTGTCGCCAACTCCAGTGATGCGCCACTCTTGTCGACCTGCTTGCGGGCCTTCACGATCTCCTCGCTGTTGCCGTATTCATCCTCGGCAAGAAGTAGAGCTTTGGTCGTTCGGTAGTGTCCGCCAATGACAGCGAGATGGAGAGGCGCATAACCTTCCAAGTCCTGCCATCCGGCGGAGTCAATACCACCATCAACGTTAAAGAGGTCCCACTCTCGCATGTAGCGCATCAGTTGCTGTGTTGCGATGACCAGGCCGTATTGCGCAGCGTAGTGGAGTGGTATGCGACCGTAAACATCCTTTGCGTGTGTGGCCAATCTCTGCTCTGGAGAGAGGTGATCTAAGACAAACACCAAGACCTTGATTGCAGGGTCGTCATGTCCGAGCGACGTAGTAGGATCCCGTTCGATGACTTGGAAGGTGTCAGGTCCTCGAGTCGGTGCTTCGGCGGCGTTGATATACACAGGTGTTCTTGTCATATCGCTGATGCCGTTCGTAGGGTGAGAGTCCTCCATGGCGCGTGAACGACCGATAGCAATCAGAAGACGGTGCAGACAGTTGCGTTTGTTGATCTCGTCGTCCTGGTCGATCGAAGGCAGCTGTTTGAGGAGTGCTTCGATACAATTCCATGCCCGGAACGAAATTGCTCTCTGCAGCAGATCCAAGAGAAACTTGCGGTATGCAGTGGGTGTCGCATTGGATAACGCGCTCTCAATAAGCTCTGACATGCTGAGAGTGTCGTCGCCGCGGATTGCAACGTCGAGGTTCTCGATGGTTGCAGTGGGGATCTTCAATGCGTTCCGCGACGCAACTCTGTGCAGTGAGCCAGAAGCTCCGGAGTGGATCGAACTCGCATCGTCTTTCGGTCGGGCTTCGGTGAGTGCAGAGAGCCAGTCATTGATCGCACGCATATCCTGCGTGAGCTTGTTGTTGGTCGCAAAGGGCTTGGGGTCGACTTTCGTCGCAAGGTAGCGACTTTGCGCCGAAGAAGACTCTATCTTCTTGTCCAGCTTCTTTGTGATTTTTGTAAACCCTCTGCGGTTGACCTCGCCGTACCATTGCAGTTTACGATATTGTCCTCTCAGCTCCAACAGTGTGCCCATCAAATCTTGCATCTCGTCCTTGTCCATGGCGTCGGGCAGCTTCGAGGACATGCCGTAGCGCTCAAAGAGCAGGCGCAGCCGCCTGGCGAATTCAGCATACTTGCGGTTGTAGAAGGTTTCGACGTCTTCGAGTTGGCGGTCTAGGGTGTAGAAAAAGCCTGAATGGTGGTTAGGTTTTCCGCACCAATAGTGATACCCGTCTCACCGTACTGGCCAAGTCCGCATCTTCTCCTGCTCGCGTCTCGTTCTTGGCCGTCTTTATGAGCTTCTTGAGAGCCTTGTAGTCGATGTATGACGACGCCCACTCCGGGACCTGATTGTGCGGCAGATTCTGCGCAAACTTCATCTTGATATCCTTGCTCTTGGCCGTCGAGTGTTATAAATGTAGCTAGCCAACCTGCGACGGGGGTACGTGAGAAGCTTGAGGTGTAAGAAAAGCGCGCCGAGAGCGGGCGAGTGAATGAAAGAGACGGTCAACGTCTCTTTGACACGCGAGCGAACGCAACGGTCGGAGCGGATGTCGACGACAGCGTCTGGATTGACTGACTGACAGATAAGACAGCCGAGCAAGAACGCGTTAGGAGCTGGTCGCTTTGCGCACACGTTCAATCGCGGTGAGATGGTTGGTTGCTGCTTGACAGGATGTTTAAACAGCTTAAGGTTGCGACGTGATCCAATAGCCCTCCGCACGTGGGGCATCTCTGACCTACCGCCGATGAGCCGTCTATCTTGGCAGAGTCATCTCATCACACACAATTGTGATGGACGATTGACCGCATGTCTCGGTGGCGAAGTGGCAGCTGAAGTGTCTTTGGAGAGTCGCAATGGTATTTTCAAGACTTCCGTGTCTTCTGGAGAACGTTGATCTCTCTAGCTACTTTAAGCGCATGCGCGAATGCCTGGTCTGTCTTGACTACCTGCGCAGCCGAGTGGAAAGCGTGGCCAAGCTTACCTTAAGCCGCTCTCAAAGAACATGATAAGGGCTCGCAACACTTCCTACTATTTACATTACGGATACTCCGGCAACATACACGCGAACCTACGGTCCAACAGTGACAATCTATCCAATGCATGCCAAACCATTCCGACTACATGTTGTCATGATCTTTCTGCAAGCTTTCCGATGAGCTACACTTTAAAGATCCCGGCGCTGATCTCCCAGGAACGGAAGCAACCTTTTGACATGTGCGAACTCGGGTGATGGTAGCACCGATGAGCGAAGAATGTCAGTGTGGAATATTACAGCAGCAATGCAAACAAAGGTTTCACAATGCACACGGTATACATGGGAGACGGTCTCGTCGTCCAAAGTCGCGTGCTTACCGAGTCGCACGACACATGGATGTAAGTGACTCAGCAACAGAAATGCGAGAGTCGTCCGTTCCATCCATTTGCCGACGTCCGGACGGTGCTCCGGTGAGCCATGTCGATGTTTCGTATGTAGTACTTTACGGCGACCAGCATCTTTTCGTGCCTTTGTCCGCTGTGCCGGCAGTTCGAAGTTGCTCAGACCGGACTGGACTGGACTGAAAGCAGCCAGGACGACAATCCATATCCCAACGGTGTAGGATACCCTACTCGTCTTACGTGAATCCTTGCTCTCTAACCGCCAGATGCATGGTGATTCAGGCAGGGCTATGCGAAAGCGTGAACACAGTTGTCATAGATAGACCGATCTGGCTGTGCTCTTGATATTGATGGTATGCGTTGCTCCTTCGGTAGAGATATTTTGATGGAGGATGTAGAGGAGAGACTTGATGAGACATGCATGTTGTTGCATACCTTACCTATTGCTCGGTCGAAACCCAAGCCCTAACCCTAATGAGCGACTCCAAAGATATCATGACAGCACTTGGAACTCCTTCTCACTGGTTCAATATGCCTTGAACATAATTAACGCAGTACACGGCATAATAAGACTCGCGCACACATAAGCTATGGTATCACACACGGCGCAGCATAAGCATCGTCACTGCTGGCAAGCAAGCCACCTACGCGATACGGCTCAACTCCCAACTCTCGGGCTCCCAACCAAAGGCATCAAAGAAGACAAATGTAATGCCCAAGGGCCCGGAAACAAACCAAACCGATAATACCGCCCTCCCATATCAACCAAGTGCAGTAGGCCACCAAAAGCTACACCCAAACTCTTTCTTTCCAGTCTCCACTCAAATCTACTGTACCTTACCACCACAAACCCTCCCAACAAGGGTACTCAATTCCCACGTGCCGCCCACGAGTCCTTTAGGGCACATCAAACCACGCTGCAACCACGCGCGCGCGCGCGGCATACGATTTCCCACTTTTCATCATACCACGCGTGCATTGCATGTTGCATGGACTGCAAGTCAACCCAGTATGGTTTGGTTTGGTATATATGGCTTTGCGATATATGTGACTACTACCCACTTACTGCTGCCAGACCCCGAGCCGCCAGCAGGAAGCAAGCCACAAGAAACTCAAAGCCAGCCGCCAGAAACCCTCCTCTGTCACGGTCGGTTCGATTAGGAGAACAACGTCCAGGCTAGAGGGATGGGTTCGGGGATCGGAATCGGGGAATGAGGCCGACGCGAACGCCATTCCGGAACTCTCTTTCCTTGTGCCCTCTCTCCCTTTAGGGCTTAACTGTTGTTGGATACTCGGCACGTCCATGGTAGTAGCAAGCCGTTCGTGACCTCAAAGTGCTCGAGTAAAGCACAAAGTAAAAACAGGTCGGATCCGGGAGAGCTCAAAAGAACCGAGACCAGCGGGTAGCAGCAGCAGCAGCAGCATTATTTAGTGGGTGATGCTGATTGACGATCAGTCAGACCCGTCATCGCCCAACCTGCTGCAAGTCTGTCACCACGGAAAGCCACATCCACAGCGAAAAACATCTCGCCAGCTCGCGTGGGCGAGAAGAAAAGGGAAAAACCGTTGGCTTGCATGGCCACGCATGTGGCATACATGCCACCATGCCTACTACGCGCGCGCTTGTTGATGATTGTTGCATAAAAGGTACGTACATACCGTGCACTACTACTGGTCCCAAAACTCTATTCGCGAGGAGCGGGAAGGCTGAACCGACGCCAGCCAGCCAGCCAGCCTTGCCCAGCCAGCTCTCCGCCCAGCCCAATGCGTCGGAACGGTGCGGGAACTCATCATCAGGTAAAGTCAAGGTGCGAGGATCGAAAGTGAGGTGGAGGAGGAGGAGGAGGAGGGAGAGCAGGCTTCCATCATTCTTTGATATTAGGATTGGCGATGACGGGGCGTTGTTTTTGCGGAAACTTTAGATAACGTGAGGTGACGATCATGACGGATTTTTGAAAGGCAAAAGTGTA
>Ga0265797_10000145_pt1 | contig 138850 bp, 134 predicted proteins | sample P2T30metagenome_FD_192433 | JGI IMG/M metagenome (GOLD analysis project Ga0265797, IMG submission 192433) | Plant litter microbial communities from East Loma Ridge, Irvine, California - P2 T30 | ecosystem: Environmental > Terrestrial > Plant litter > Unclassified | place: USA: California...
TGGTGTGCGACAACCTGTCCGCCCACAAGGTCGCCGGCATCCGGCAGTGCCTCGAGGATGCCGGAATGGGATTGCTCTACCTTCCTGCCTACAGTCCCGACTTCAACCCGATCGAGCAGGTCTTCGCGAAAGTGAAAGCATTCCTACGACGGGCGGCACCCCGTTCGTTTGAAGGCGTCTGCGAAGCCCTCAAAACCATCCTCGGACGCTTCAAGCCCAAGGAATACGCCAATTACATCCGACACTCCGGATATGTGCAATCGTTATCGATAATGAGTCTAGTCACCGGAATTCGATGTTCGGCAAATGGATATCGTCATCCCGGGCTTGACCCGGGATCCCGCTTTTCTCCAGCCGGCCGGCGAAAGGGAGCGGGACCCCTGCTCAAGGCCGAATGAAGCGGACTTGCAGCACGCGGGCCGACCGCCCTTTCAATCCTTGCGCTCGAACTCCGACACGATCCGGCTATTCTCCGCGATCAACGTCCCGCCGGCATGATGTTCGCACGCCGCCTCGGCCGCTTCGCGCGAGGGGTAGATGCCGATCTTCTTCCAGAACATCAGCCGCTGGCACTGCGCGATATACCAGTCGGTATAGCTGCGGCCGGAGAGCAGCGCTTCCAGCATATTCTTCTTCTGGTGGATCACCCGATATCTACGCGCCATCGGCCGGTTCCTTCACCCGCACATAACGCGACCGGAACGCATCGGCATAGGATTTGAGCGTTCCGCTTATGATCGCCGCGCGCAGATCGGCCATCAGATTCTGGTAGAAAGCCAGATTATGCTCCGTCATCAGCATCGCGCCCAATATTTCATCGGACCGCACCAGATGGTGGATATAGGCCCGCTCCCAGGTCGCGCACACCGCGCAGCCGCATTCGGGGTCGAGCGGGCCGGTATCTTCCGCGAAGCGTGCATTGCGGATGTTGATCGGCCCGTCGCGCGTGAAGGCCTGCCCGGTCCGTCCGGACCGGGTCGGCATCACGCAATCGAACATATCGATGCCTCGCTCCACCGCGCCGACGATATCGTCGGGCTTGCCCACGCCCATCAGGTAACGGGGGCGATCCGCCGGCAACTGCCCCGGCGCGAAGTCGAGCACTTCGAACATCTGCGCCTGCCCCTCGCCCACCGCCAGCCCGCCGACCGCATAGCCGTCAAAGCCGATATCGATCAGCTTGCCCGCGGATTCGGCCCGCAATTCACGATCCATCGATCCCTGCTGGATGCCGAACAGCGCCGCCCGCCCGGCATGGTCCGCCCCGCTGTCGAACCCGTCGCGCGATCGCTTCGCCCAGCGCATCGATCGCTCCATCGATGCCGCCGCGCGCTCCGGTGTCGCCGGATGCGGCGTGCATTCGTCGAACGCCATCACGATGTCGGACCCGAGCAAGCGCTGGATCTCCATTGATCGTTCGGGCGTGATCATGTGCCGCGATCCGTCGATATGGCTCTTGAACGCGACGCCGTCTTCCGACTGCTTGGTGAGTTCGGAGAGGCTCATCACCTGATAACCGCCGCTGTCGGTCAGGATCGGCCGGTCCCACCCCATGAATTTGTGCAGACCGCCCAGCCGCGCCACCCGCTCCGCACTCGGCCGCAGCATCAGATGATAGGTGTTGCCCAGCAAGACGTCCGCACCGGTCGCGCGCACATCGGCCGGCTTCATCGCCTTGACCGTCGCCGCCGTGCCGACCGGCATGAAGGCCGGCGTGCGGATCTCCCCGCGCCGCATCGCGATCGTCCCGGTGCGCGCGGCACCATCGGTAGCGTGGATCGAAAAGGCGAAACGGGGCGGCAAGGTCATGCCGCTGCTCTAATGTTTGTGGCGCGCGAAGGGAAGCCGCGCGCCGCTACCGCCGTGCATCACGGGATCAACAACGACGCGTCCCCATAGGAATAGAAACGATATCCCGCCGCGATCGCATGAGCATAGGCCGCCTGCATCCGCGCGGTGCCCATCAAGGCCGACACCAGCATGAACAGGGTCGATTTCGGCAGATGGAAATTCGTCACCAGCCCGTCGATCCCGCGAAAGGCATAGCCGGGCGTGATGAAGATCGCCGTATCCCCTTCGAACGGGCGAACGATCCCGTCCGCGCCGCTCGCGCTTTCGATCAGCCGCAGGCTCGTCGTGCCGACCGCGATCACGCGCCCCCCCGCCGCCCGCACCGCGTTCAGCCGGTCGGCGGTGGCGGCGTCGATCCGCCCCCATTCCGCGTGCATCACATGATCGTCGGTATCGTCCGCCTTCATCGGCAGGAACGTCCCCGCCCCGACATGCAGCGTCAGCGTCGCATGATCGATCCCGCGCGCCGCCAGCCGCTCCATCAGCGCCGGCGTGAAGTGCAATGCAGCGGTCGGTGCCGCAACCGCGCCTTCCTCGCGCGCGAACATCGTCTGGTAATCGGTCCGGTCTTGCGCATCCGCCGGACGCTTCGCCGCGATATAGGGCGGCAGCGGCATCCGCCCCGCCCGTTCCAGCAGAATCTCGACCGGCTCATACCCCTCGAAAGTCAGCAGGATCGATCCGTCCGCCGCCTTCTCCCCGGCGATCGCATACACATCCGATCCGAAATCGATCCGCTCACCGGTGCGCACCCGCTTCGCATTGCGGACGAAGGCGTGCCACGATCGCAGCCCCTCGCGCTTGTGCAGCGTCGCACCGATCTTCGCATCGCCGCGCCGTCCTTCCAGTTGCGCCGGCAGCACCCGCGTATCGTTGAACACCAGCAGGTCACCCGCACGCAGCCGGTCGGGCAGGTCGCCAACCGTCGCATCGTGCAACCCGTCATTCTCCACCACCAGCAGCCGCGCCGCATCGCGCGGTGTGGCCGGGCGCAAGGCGATGCGCTCGGCCGGCAAAAGGAAATCAAACTGTTCAGTCCGCATCGCGCCGCCTTAGCGGCAGTCCCCGCGCCACGAAAGAAAAAGGGGACGGCAATGCCATCCCCTTCGTCTTCTGCGTGGACCCCTGTGGGTACGGCGTCAGGCGAGCATCCGCACCTTGCTCTCACGATCCCAGTAACGCTTCTTGGCTGCATCGATGAACCCGGCGTCGACCCCGGTCACGCCCGCATCGGCCTCGACCCCCGCCTTGTCCAGCAGCGGCTTGGCTTCCGCCGTCGCGCCGATCGCCTTCAGATGCCCGAACGCATCCATGACGAACTGCACCGCCGCCGCTTCCTTCGTCAGCGTCGCCGCACCATCGGCCGACAGCAGGATCGCAACCGCATCGAACATGACCGACGGCATCCCCGCCAACTGCCCGTCGGCCTTCATCAACGATCCGTCCGACATCTTCGCGCCGCCCACCTTGGGTGCCACGATCACCGGACGGCCACCGGCATCGCCGATCTGGCTGGTCAGCCGGTCCAGCATGGCCGCATCCGATCCATCGGCGATCAGGATGCCGACCGACCGGCCTTCCAGCGTCTCCATCTGCAACGGACCGTTGATGATCCGCACCGCCGGCGAAAGATCGAGATCCTGCACCGGTGCCGCAGCAGGCGATGCCGCCGGCACGTCCATGTTCAGCCCATCGGCAACACGCTGCGCCAGCGCCGGATCGACATTGACCAGATTGGCCAGCACGCCCGTCCGCACATGTTCCAGGCCGACCTTGGACAATTCGAACACCAGGGCCGAGGCAAGATGCGCCTGCTCCGCGGAATCTAGCGACCGGAAGAACATCCGCGCCTGGCTATAATGGTCGGCAAAGCTTTCCGGACGAATGCGCAGCTTCTGCCCTTCTTCCTCGGACGGGAAGGTGTTGAATCCCGTCTTCGGGCATTCGCGCGGCCCGCCATCCTCACCCGCCAGATGCAGGCTGTTCGGCTCGTAATTGGCGCGGCCCTTCGGCACCGTCATCTGGAACTGCCCGTCGCGCTGGAAATTGTTGACCGGCGATTTGGACTGGTTGATCGGCAACTGGTGGAAATTGGTCGTGCCCAGCCGGCTCTTCTGCGTATCGAGATAGCTGAACAGGCGCCCCTGCAACAGCGGGTCATTGGTGAAGTCGATGCCGGGCACGACATTGCCGGGGCTGTACGCCACCTGCTCCGTCTCCGCGAAATAATTGTCGGGGTACCGGTCGAGCACCATCTTCCCGATCGGCTTCACCGGCAGCAATTCTTCCGGAATTATCTTGGTCGAATCGAGCACGTCGAACGGCAGGCTGTCGGCAAAGGCCTGATCGAACGCCTGAATGCCCAGCTCCCATTCGGGATAATCGCCACGGTCGATCGCCTCGAACATGTCGCGCCGCTGGAAATCGGGGTCGGCACCCGCAATCTTCACCGTCTCGTCCCAGATCGTCGAGGCAAGACCCTGCTTCGGCTTCCAGTGGAACTTCACGAAGGTCGACTTGCCCTCGGCATTGACCAGCCGGAAGGTGTGGATGCCGAACCCTTCCATCGTGCGCAGCGTGCGCGGCAGCGTCCGGTCGGACATCTGCCACATTACCATGTGCATCGCTTCGGGCATCAGCGACACGAAATCCCAAAAGGTATCATGCGCGGACGCCGCCTGCGGATAGCCGCGATCCGCCTCCATCTTCACGGCGTGGATCAGGTCCGGAAACTTGATCGCATCCTGAATGAAGAAGACCGGAATGTTATTGCCAACCAGATCCCACACGCCTTCCTGCGTATAGAATTTGACCGCGAAGCCACGCACGTCGCGCGGCGTGTCGCTCGAACCGGCACCCCCCGCCACGGTGGAGAAACGCGCGAACACCGGCACCTTGTCGCCCTTGCGCTGGAACAGGTCCGCCTTCGACACATCCGCCAGCGAATCATACAGCTCGAAATAGCCATGCGCGCCCGTGCCGCGGGCATGGACGATCCGCTCCGGAATCCGCTCATGATCGAAATGGAAGATCTTCTCCCGCAGGATGAAGTCTTCCAGCAGCGCCGGGCCACGCGCACCGGCTTTCAGATGGTTCTGGTTGTCCGCGATCCGGATGCCCTGATTGGTGGTCAGATGGCCGGCGGCATGATGCGGGCCTTCGCTCGGCACATGCTGATGCAGTTCGCCGCCATTGCCGGCATCGGTGGTGAAAGTCGGTTCGGTCGCCATATCGGCTCCTTCGGAAGCTAACGGATGTTAGCCAACCAACCGCCCGCCTCCCCGAAAGGTCCAGCCGCCCAGCGACTTATCGCGATGATCGAGATTGGGCATTTTGTTCCCCGGCGTAGGCCGGGGCCTTGGTGAAACCGTTTCACCCAGGCCCCGGCCTGCGCCGGGGAACGAATGGGCGACGGTCGTTATCATTCCTGGAAGGGTTGTGACCTCAGTCACTCGCCATCCGCATTCGTTCAATTCTCCGTCTTCGGACTCCGCACCGGCAGCGGCAACGGCATCACCGGAATCCCGTCCGCCGCCAGCGACCGCGCGTCAGCGATCGTCGCCCGGCCATGGATCAGCCGGTCGGGGCTGTCCCCGTCATGGATCGCGCGCGCTTCCGTCGCGAAGCGTGCGCCGACATCATCCGAACCCTTCAGCAAATCCGCCTGCGCGCGCGCCAGCCCGGCCAGCATCGCCTTGGCCGCTTCGGGACGGATCACCGGTGTCGTGTCGGTGCCGGAAAGACGCGGTGCCATCGCCGCCTTGCCGACATCCGCCGCGCCGCAGATCGGGCAGGACAACAGCCCGCGCGCCTGCTGCGCATCATAATCCTCGCTCGATCCGAACCAGCCCTCGAACACATGGCCACCCGCCCGGCACGCCAGATCATAGACGATCATGGCATCGCCCGCACCGGCCCGATCGACCGGCGATGGTCCAGCACCGGAATCCGCCCACGCACTTCCGCGATCCGCGCCGCATCGATCTCCGCGAAACCGACGCCAATGTCCCTGCCCATGTCGAGCACCACCTCCCCCCACGGATCGACCACCAGCGCATGACCATAGGTTTCGCGCCCGTCCGCATGACGCCCGCTCTGCGCCGCCGCCACGACATAGGCCCCCGCCTCGATCGCCCGCGCGCGCAGCAGCACATGCCAGTGCGCGCGTCCGGTCGGCACCGTGAACGCCGCCGGCACCGAAAGGATCGTCGCCCCCGCATCGCTCAGCGCCTGATATAATGCAGGAAAGCGCAGGTCGTAGCAGATGCTCAGCCCCAGCCGACCGGCCGGCGTCTCCACCACCACGGCGTCCGCGCCGGCCCGATAGCTGGCCGACTCCCGCCAGCTTCCCCCATCGGGCAGATCGACATCGAACAGATGCATCTTGTCATAGCGCGCGCGCACCGCGCCCTGATCGTCGATCAGCAGCGCGCGGTTCGCCATCCGGCCATCCCCCGCATCCACGCCGATCGACCCCAACTGCACCCAAAGCCCGGTGCGCGCCGCCGCCGCCGCCACGGCGCGGAAGACCGGATCCTCCGCCTCCGTCCGGCGATGCGCGGCGGCGCGGTCACGGTCGCGGTCGATCAGATTGCCCATTTCGGGGGTGAACAGCATCGCCGCCCCGCCGTCCCGCGCGGTCTTGATCGCGCCAACCAGTGCCTCGGCATTGGCCTGCGGATCGATCCCCGTCCGGCTCTGATAGACCGCGATCCGCATCAGGCCGCCAGCAACGCGTCCAGCTTGCCCCCACGCTCCAGCGCCGCCAGATCGTCCGATCCGCCGATATGCTTACCGCCGATGAAGATTTGCGGCACGGTGGACTTGCCGCCCGCCCGCTCGATCATCGTGGCGCGCGCCGCCGGCTGGTCCAGCAGATCGGTTTCGGTGTAGCGCACATTCTTGCCGTCCAGCAGCCGCTTGGCGCGCTGGCAATAAGGGCAGGTCGCCTTCGTATAGATTTCGACAGTCGCCATGATCGGTTTCGTCCTTGTTTCCGTTTGCGGAACGCGGTGTCGCGCCCCGTCCGGCTTCTCAACGCACGGGATCGTCCTCTTGCACCACCACCCGCGCCCAGCAGAGCAGCCGCACCTCCGCCGCGCCCGCCTTTCGCAGCACCCGCGCACAGGCATTGGCGGTCGCGCCGGTCGTATGAATATCATCGATCAGCAGGATGCGCCGCCCCGAAATGCGTGCCCGGTCCGGCACGCGGAATGCGCCGCGCACCGTCTGCGCGCGCTGCGTCGGGTTCATATCGCGCAGCGGCGGCGTCCGCCGGTGCCGCAGGATCGCATCTACCGCCGGCGCCATTCCGCGCCGCCGCGCCAGCGCGCGGGCGATCAGCGCCGACTGGTTATATCCGCGCGTCCAGATCCGCCAGCGATGCAGCGGCACCGGCACCAACAGCCAGTCCTCCCCTTCCGGCACCAGCCTTTCCATCAGCCGCGCCATCGTCCGCGCCACCCCCGGCCGCCGCCCATATTTCAGCTTCAGCGCCAGCGTCTGCGCGGTCGGGCCATAAGCGACCGCCGCCGCCGCATGGTCATAGGCCGGCGGCTCCGACAGGCACGCCCCGCACAGGATAGCCCCCACGCCTTCGTCCTCGGCGAACGGATGCCCGCACCGCGCGCAGGCGGGGCCACCCAGAAAATCCAGCGCCTGCCAGCAGGGCAGGCAGAAACGATGATCCCCCGCCACCACCACGCCGCATCCGGGGCAGCGCGGCGGCAGCGCGAAGCCGATGATCGCGGCTACGATATCCCGGATCGGGTTCATGCCCGCTTGTCGTGCGGCACGCGCCGGGGCACAAGCCCGTCATGGCCAGCGCCCCTCCCGAAATCTTCGCCCGCACCCGCCGCCGTCTGCGCCGCGATCGCGCCGCCGCCCGCTTCGTCGAGCATGCCTTTCTGGTCGATGCGATCGGCGACGAGATCATGGACCGGCTCGATGACGTCACGCGCCGCTTCGATCATGCGCTCGATCTCGGCTGTCATGACGGCCGGCTGGGCGCACGGTTGAAGGCGCGCGGAATGCGCGTCACCTCGGCGGATGCCGGCTTCCGCTTCGCGCAGGCGGCGGGCGGCGTGCAGTGCGACGAGGATCGCCTGCCCTTCGCCGACCGCAGTTTCGATCTGGTCGTGTCGGCCGGCGTGCTGGATCAGGTGAACGATATCCCCGGCGCGCTGGCGCTCATCCGCCGCGTCCTGAAACCGGACGGCCTGTTCCTGGCCGGCTTCGTCGGCGCGGGCAGCCTGCCCGTGCTGCGGGAGGTCATGATGGCCGCCGATCTCGCCGCCGATCGCGGCGTGGGTCCGCGCATCCATCCGCAGATCGACGTGCGCGCCGCGGGCGACCTGCTCCACCGGGCGGGTTTCGTCATGCCCGTCGCGGACAGTCTGCCGCTGGCGGTGCGCTATGGCGATCCGGTGCGGCTGATGCACGATGTCCGCGGGCTGGCCGGCGCCAATCTCCTGGCAGACGGCGGTCGCGCGCCGCTGACGCGCATCGGCCTCGCCGCCGCCCGCGCACTGTTCGCGCATGGATCCGATGCGGATGGCCGCCGCGCCGAAACCTTCGAACTGCTGTTCATGACCGGCTGGTCCCCCGATCCATCTACCGCCCCCCGCCCGCCAAAGTCCCCGCCCCGCCGCATCTTCTGATCGCCCGGCCGGGCTTTCGCCCCCCGCCGATCCTCTCTATGGCAGATCGGGATCGGGGGATTTGGGGGCTGATGATGCACGGATGGACGCGCGTGGCGATCGCGCTGGCGATGGCCGGAACCGCGACAGCGGCAATGTCCGCCCTGCGCGTCGGCCAACGCGCGCCGGCCTTCACCCTGACGACGTTCGCGGGCGACCGCGTCTCGCTCGAAGCGCTGCGGGGGCAGGTCGTCCTGGTCAATCACTGGGCGACATGGTGCGTGCCGTGCCGGGCGGAATTGCCGGCGATGGACGCTTATTATCGCCGCCACCGCGCGCAGGGCCTCGCCATGTTCGCCATCACCGGAGAAGATTCGGTGCCGCGTCGGCAAATGCTGCCGCTCGCCGCGGCCATGGCGATCCCGCTGTCCAACCGTTTCCGCGGCGGGGCCTATGGTGCCATCAACGGTGCCGTCCCGACCAGCTATGTGATCGATCGTGCCGGCATCGTCCGTTACGCAAAGGCAGGCGCGTTCGACGCCGCCTCCCTGACCGCGACGCTCGCCCCGCTGCTGGCCGAACCCGTTCCACCACCCATCGATTCAGGCGCAACCCCGCGTCGCTGATTTCCCCATACCGGCCACAGACCGCAGGACCATCGCCCTATGCATATCTTCGAACAATTGATCGCGGTCGTCGCGGACTGGATCGTGTGGTTCATGACCGCCACCGGCTATTGGGGCGTCGCCGGGCTGATGGCGATCGAAAGCGCCTGCATCCCGCTGCCGTCCGAAATCATCATGCCTTTCGCCGGCTATCTGGCCTCGCTGGGCACGCTTAACCTGTTCTGGGCCGCAACGGCCGGCGCGGTCGGCTGCAATATCGGGTCGATCTTCGCCTATGAGGCCGGCAAATATGGCGGCCGCCGCTTCGTCGCGCGCTATGGCCGCTATGTGCTGATGTCGGAACATGATCTGGACCGGGCGGAACATTTCTTCCGGCGCTACGGGTCGATCGCGGTGCTGGTCTGCCGGCTGCTGCCGGGCATCCGCTCCTTCATCGCCTTCCCCGCCGGTGTCGCGCGGATGCCGCTCGGGCGCTTCCACTTCTACACCTTCGTCGGTTCATGGCCCTGGTGCTTCGGTCTGGCGTGGGCCGGCCATGCGCTCGGCAACCAGTGGCATAATGACCCACGTTTGTCGGGCTGGCTGCACCGCGTCGATGCGGTGCTAGGCCTGGTGCTGGTCGTCGGCGCCGTGTGGTTCATCTGGCACCGGCTGAAAGGCCCGAAAAAGGCCTGACAGGAAAATCCCCCCTCTCCCGTTGCGGGAGAGGGGGGGGGCAATGATCACCGACCGCCGACCTTGCGCACGGCACCCTTATGCGCGCCGACCGAACCGCTGCGGCGCGGCGGGAAGCGGCGCTTCTCAGCCGACGGCGCACCCGCACCACCGTCATGACGGCGCGGCGCACCACGGTCACCGCGGCGTTCATCGCCGGGGGCCGACGGGGCCGGCTTCGGCAGCTTGGCCTTCTCCGCCAGGAAATTGTCCGGCAGTGGCAGCATCTCCATCTTGATGCGCGTCAGCTTCTCGATCGACCGCAGATAGGCCTTCTCGTCATCCGCCACGAAGGCGATGGCGATGCCGCTCGCGCCCGCGCGCGCCGTCCGGCCGATGCGATGGACATATTGCTCGGACACGTTCGGCAGTTCGAAGTTGAACACATGGCTCACCCCGCCGACGTCGATCCCGCGCGCGGCGATGTCGGTCGCCACCAGGATCTTGATCTCGCCCGAACGGAACAGGCCCAGCGCCCGCTCGCGCTGCGGCTGGCTCTTGTTGCCGTGAATGGCCTCCGCGCCGATGCCCGATGCCTTCAGATGCTTCACCACCTTGTCCGCGCCATGCTTGGTGCGGCTGAACACCAACGCGCGGTCGATCGGCTCGCTGCGGATCTTCATGATGAGCAGCGCAGCCTTCTCGGTCTGGTTGCACAGGATCGCATATTGCTCGACACGCTCGGCAGTCGTCGATTGCGGCGCGACCGAAACCTTGATCGGATCGGTCAGGAACCGGTCGCCCAGTTCCGCGATCGCCTTCGGCATGGTCGCGGAGAAGAACAGCGACTGGCGCTTGGCCGGCAGCAACTGGTCGATTCGCTTCAGCGCATGGATGAAGCCCAGGTCGAGCATCTGGTCGGCTTCGTCGAGCACGAAGATCTCGACATTCTTGAGGCTCAGCGCGCGCTGGTCGATCAGGTCGAGCAGACGGCCCGGCGTGGCGACGAGGATGTCGACGCCCGAACCCATCTGACGGATCTGCTTGCCGATCGGCACGCCGCCGAACACCGTCGCGACGGACAGGCGCATATACTTGCCATATTCGACGAAGCTCTCGGCGATCTGGCTGGCCAGTTCGCGGGTCGGGGCGAGCACCAGCATCCGGCAGCCGCCCGGCGGACGCGGACGGGGGCTGGCGGCCAGCCGGTGCAGCGACGGCAGCGCGAACGCCGCAGTCTTGCCGGTGCCGGTCTGCGCGATGCCGCACAGGTCGCGGCCGTCCAGCAGCGGCGGAATGGCCTGCGCCTGGATCGGGGTCGGGGTTTCATAGCCCTTGGCAGCGAGCGCCTTCTGGAGCGGCTCTGCAAGGTACAGGTCGGAAAATTTCGTCATGTTCGGCTTTCGCGAGAACGCCACGCGCGCCGACGGAGCCGACGACACGAAGCGGGTTCGTGTGACGACCCGCGTGAATGGGGAAGCCCTTGGGGAAGCATCCGATGCGGGGGAGCCGGTCTGTCATTTGGAGCGACAGATATTCACGCTGCTCTGGCCCTAACGACCGGAAGCCGGCCGTCGATGCTGAAAAAGTCTATGGCAGCGTTGTCGGCAAAACGCAAGTCCGCTTTGCCCCGCATCGCCTGCAATCGCCGTTTGACGGAGCGGAGCGCTTGGGTAGAACCCCTGTCATGATCGCGGAAAGCACAACATCGGAAAGGATTTACGAAGCCGCCGCCATTCCGGAATTATGGCCGGACGTGCTGGAAATATTGGCCGACCAGTATGATTGCCGGTCCGTCGTGCTTTACACCGTGTCCGATGGCGCGATCTACCCCGTCATTTCCCCCCGCTCCGAACATCTCGTCGCCGCGTTCAACGCGGGCAATTGGGGCGATCACAACCGCATCGTCGTCGATCGTCTGATGTCCGCGCCCGATCCCGGTTTCTGGACGCATCTCGACTGGTTCAGCGAAGCCGAACTGGACGCGCTGAAGATCGTGCGCGAATTCTGGCGTCCGCACGGGATCGAGGGCAGTTGCGGCACCTACGTACAGGGTGCCGATCATGACGGCATCATCATCGGCTTCGATGGGTTCGGATCGCAGCATCGCGCCCGCGCGCTGATCCCCGAACTCAACCTGCTGCGCCCCGTCCTCGCACGCGCCGTCACGCTGTCGGGCCGGGTGCAGGCGGGCAAGGCGCGCACCGCCATGGCGGGCCTCGCCACGGTCGGTGCCGCAGCCGCGATCCTGTCCGCATCCGGCCGGATCCGCGCCGCGACCCCCGCCTTCGAATGCCGGCTGGGAACGGAAATGTGCGACGGCCGGCGGCTGGCCTTCCGCGATCCCCGCACCGACGCCGCCTTTCTTACCGCGCTGGCCGATGCCCGCCGCCCCGTCGCCACCGGCCGCTCGCTGGTGGTCCGGGGCGATCCCGATCGCCTCCCCTTCGCGCTGCATGTCGCGCCGATCAGCCGGCAGGCACGTGATTTATTCGGCGATCATGCCGCGCTCGTCTTCATCGCGGACGGCAGCAACCGTTCGGTGCCCAATGCGGACCTGATCCGCACCTTGTTCGATCTGACCGTGGCGGAGGCACGCGTCGCCCGTCGCCTGGCTGCCGGGGCCACCCCTGCCGACATCGCCGAGGCGCATAATGTCTCGCTCGGCACCGTGCGCAGCCAGCTCAAATCGGTGTTCGCGAAGACCAATGTCGAACGCCAGTCCGATCTGGTGCGGCTCCTGTCCGGCTATGGCATCGGGCATGATGGCCCGAACCCGGCGACCCTGCCATAGAGTGGGCCGCACCGATCCCGTCGCCTGTCCCGAAAGGCCCCTTTCGATGAAGCTGCTCGCCGCCCTCGCCGTCATGACCGTCGCCTTGCCCGCACAGGCCGCGCCCACAGCCGTCGAACGGCGCGTCATCGCCGCGGTGGATGCGGATCAACCGCGCGCCATCGCCTTGCTCGAACGGCTGGTGAACCAGAATAGCGGCACCATGAACCTGCCCGGCGTGGAAAAGGTCGGGCAGATGCTCCGCGCCGAACTCGAACCGCTGGGGTTCAAGGTCGTCTGGAAACCGCTGCCCCAGACCAAACGCGCCGGCCACCTGATCGCGACGCGCGCCGGGCGGAAAGGCACGAAGACGCTGCTGCTGATCGGCCATCTCGACACGGTGTTCGAATCGGACGGTCCCTTCCAGACCTTCAAGCGCACCGGCGACAACGCCGAAGGCCCCGGCGTGGGGGACGACAAGGGCGGCATGGTCGTCATGCTCTCCGCCTTGCGCGCCATGAAGAGCGCGGGCACGCTCGACGACGCCACATTCGAAATCGTGCTGACCGGTGACGAGGAACGCACCGGCGATCCGGTCGACATCGCGCGGGCCGATCTGGTCGCCGCCGGCAAGCGCGCCGATGTCGCGCTCGATTTCGAAGGACTGGTCCGTCAGGACGGCCGCGACATGGGGTCGATCGCGCGGCGTTCCTCCAATAGCTGGCAACTGACCACCACCGGCACCACCGGCCATAGCAGCCTGATCTTCGATGCCGTGCATGGCGACGGCGCGATCAACGAGATGGCGCGCATCCTCACCGCCTTCCGCACGCAGCTTCCCGAACCGAACCTCACCTTCAATACCGGCCTGCTGGTCGGCGGCGCGATCGCCGCGCTGGATGCGGATGCCGTGCGCGGCACCGCGACCGGCAAGCCCAACATCATCCCCGCCACCGCCATCGCGCGCGGCGATTTCCGCACGCTGTCGGATGAGCAGACGGCCCGTGTCCGCTCCAAGATGGAAGCGATCGTCGCCGCGCACGCCCCCGGCACCGATGCGAAGATCCTGTTCGACGAAGGCTATCCGCCCATGGCCCCCACCGCCGGCAACCGCGCGATCCTGGCGAAGCTGAACGGCGTCAACCGCGATCTCGGCCTGCCCGAAATGCCGGAACTGGACCCGCTGAAGCGCGGCGCGGGCGACATCGCCTTCGTCGCCAAGGATGTCGATGGCCTCGCCGGCATGGGGCCTTACAGCCGTGGCGATCATGCCCCGGGCGAGACGGTCGATATCCCCAGCATCGCCACGCAGGCCAAGCGCGCCGCCCTGCTCATGGCCCGGCTGGGCCGCGGCGGATGAACCGGCCGGCATCGTCCAGTAAGGATGCGGTGCCGAAACCACCCTTGATCCCGCCCGCGCATCGGACCACATGCACATCATGCTGATCGAAACCGAACCCACACCCAACCCCGCCACACTCAAATTCCTGCCGGGCCGTCCCGTCATGGATGCCGGCACGCGCGATTTCGCCGAACCCGAAGAGGCGGAAGCGTCGCCGCTGGCGTCAGCGCTCTTCTCGCTGGGCGATGTCGAAGGCGTATTCTTCGGCAGCGATTTCGTCTCCGTCACCGCCGCACCCGGCAGCGACTGGCGCGACCTGAAACCGCAAGTGCTCGGCGTCCTGCTCGATCATTTCTCCAGCGGCGCGCCCTTGTTCACGGGCGGCAGCGCGAACGGCATCCAGGTCGATCCCGATTATAATGACGATCCCGCCGATGCCGACATCGTCGTGCAGATCCGCGACCTGATCGATACGCGCGTCCGCCCCGCCGTGGCGCGCGATGGTGGCGATATCGTCTATCGTGGCTTCGACAAGGGCGTGGTCTATCTTGCGATGCAGGGCGCCTGCTCCGGCTGCCCCTCCTCCACCGCCACGCTCAAGCAGGGCATCGAATCGCTGCTGAAACATTATGTGCCCGAAGTGACGGAAGTTCGCGCGGCCTGACAACGCCGCAGGCGACGCATGATTTGGGGGAAAGAGACGATGACTGCATTACCGGATCCGGCGCTGGACCAATTGTTCCGCACCGCGCGCAGCTATTATCATTATAGCGATGCACCGGTCACCGAGTCCGATCTGCACGCCATCTGGGAACTGGCGAAGATGGGGCCGACCTCCGCCAACATGCTCCCCGCCCGCATCATCTGGTGCGTCAGCGCGGAGGCGAAGGCGAAGCTCGCGGCGCTGTCCAGCGGCACGAACAGCGAGAAGATCCTCAAGGCCCCCGTCACCGCGATCATCGGAACCGATCTCGACTTTCCCGATCATCTGCCCGAACTCTTCCCCCATGCCGATGCCCGGTCCTGGTATGTCGGCAACGATGCGCTGATCGAGACCGCCGGCCTGCGCAACAGCTCGTTGCAGGCCGCCTATCTGATCGTTGCCGCCCGCGCGCTCGGCTTCGATACCGGGCCGATGTCGGGTTTCGACAATGCCGCCGTGGATGCCGCCTTCTTCGCCGGCACCAACATCCGCTCGAACCTCATCATGGCGCTCGGCCGGGGCGATCCGTCGACGCTGCATGACCGGCTGCCCCGTCCGGCATTCGGAACCTACAACCAGATCGCCTGACATGCGAATATTGGTGATCGAGGCCGCGACCGCCGCCTGTTCGGTGGCGCTGCTGGACGGTGGCGCGCTGGTCGATGCCCGTCACGAAGTCGTCGGTCGCGGCCATGCCGAACGGCTGGTGCCGATGATCGGCGAATTGCTGGGGGATGACCGCCCTGACGCGATCCTCGTCGATTGCGGCCCCGGCAGCTTCACCGGCGTCCGCGTCGGCCTTGCCGCCGCGCGTGCGCTGGCCTTTGGTTGGCAGGTGCCCGTGCATGGCTACAGCACGCTCGCCTTGCTGGCCGCGACCGCGCTGGCGGCGGACCCGACGCGCACGGCCGTCACGATTGCGGTCACAGGCGGCCATGGCGAAGTGTTCGTCCAGCGTTTCACCGGACCCGCCCTCACCGCCATCGGCGAAACACAATCGCTCATTCCCGCCGACGCCGCGCAGTTGGCCGGCGACGATCCCGTCTTCGGATCGGGCGCGCCCGTCCTGCTCACTGCGCGCGGCGACGCCGATGGTCTGGAGTGCCTGCCCGTCGCCGCCGACGTTATTCTCCTGCCCCCCGCCTTCACCAATTTGCCCGCAACGCCGCTCTACGGTCGCGCGCCCGATGCGAAGCTGCCATCATGACGGCCGAAACGATCCTGACCGAAGGCGGCGTCGACACTCTGCCGCAGGTCATGGTGACGATGGACGAGGCGTTCGATCCGCTGTTCGGCGAAGCATGGACGCAAAGCCAATGCCTCGGCATCCTGTCCCTGCCCGGCGTCTGGATGACGTCGGCCACGCGCGATGCCGAACCGGTCGGCTTCGCCCTCAGCCGCATCGTGGCGGACGAGGCGGAATTGCTGCTCCTCGCCGTTCGTCCCGCCTTCCGCCGCACCGGCGTCGGCTCCATCTTGCTGACCGCCACCGCCACCGCTGCCCGCAATCGCGGCGCGCGTAAATTATTCCTCGAAGTGCGGGACGGCAATCCGGCGCGGGTCTTGTACGACGCCGCCGGCTTTCGCGCGGTCGGTTGCCGACGCGATTATTATCGTGGCCGGGACGGCAGCGTGCACGACGCGCATACGCTGGAAAGTGATTTGACGCGGATCTGACGCAGGTCGACGCAGAACTGTTGCACAGGCGTTATGATCGGATGATGGGTTGCGGGTTTGCAACCCCGACAGATTTCCGAATCAGGATCGATCATGACCAAGACAGACCCCGATACGCTCGTCGCGCTCACGGCGGACATCGTGTCTGCCCATGTCGCCTATAACCGCGTGGGGATCGATGCGATCGCCGGGCTGATCGCGGATGTTCATGCCGCCCTGGCCGACGTCACCGCGCCGGAACCCGAAGCCGAGCCGGCGCGTGAACCCGCCGTGCCGGTCCGGCTCTCGGTCAAGCAGGATCATATCGTCTGCCTGGAAGACGGCGCGAAGCTGAAGATGCTCAAGCGCTATCTGATGGCGCGCTATAATCTGACGCCGGATCAATATCGTGCGCGGTGGAACCTGCCGGCTGATTATCCCATGGTCGCGCCCGAATATTCGGATCGCCGCCGCTCGCTCGCGCGCGCGATCGGCTTGGGCGTGCGTCCCGAGCGCGGCTAAAGGGTTTCGCCGGGCACGCCCATGTTCTACGTTGTGGTGAACGCGTGCCGAATCCGGCGCGCACTATGCCAAAAGCCGTAAGGACGCCATGCACCGCCGGATCGATGTCGAAGCGCTCTGCGCGGAAAAGGGGTTGCGGATCACCGAGCAGCGCCGCGTGATCGCACGCGTCCTGTCGGAAGCCGAGGATCATCCGGATGTCGAGGCGCTGCACGTCCGCGCTGCCGCGATCGATCCGGGCATTTCGATCGCCACCGTCTACCGCACCGTTCGTTTGTTCGAGGAAGCGGGCATCCTTGCCCGTCATGATTTCGGCGACGGTCGCGCGCGTTACGAAGCCGCACCCGACACGCATCACGATCATCTTATCGACATCGAATCGGGCCGGGTGATCGAATTCGTCGATGACGAAGTCGAACTGCTCCAGGCGAAGATCGCCGAGAAACTGGGCTACCGCCTCGTCGACCACCGCATGGAATTATACGGCGTGCCACTGGAACGCGATAACTAAGGGGGAGACCGCAACTCACCCCGCTCCCCGGCGCAGGCCGGGGCCTGGGTGAAACGGTCGTCCCAAGCCCCGCCCCAACCGGGGATCGAACAAGGGTGAATGCCCCGCGTGCAACAGATCATCGCCGCTTTCCGCATCCTGATCCGCGTCGGCACGCTCCTCCTCTTCCTGCTCTTCTGCCTGATCGGCCACAGCGTCGCGCGCGTCACCGGCAACCGGCTCCGCTGGGTCCGCCGCTTCCTCGCCGGCGCAGCCCACATCCTCGGGGCGGACGTCACCATCCATGGCGCGCCGCGTGAGCGGGAGGTGCTGTTTGTCGCCAACCATCTGTCCTGGTTCGATATCCTCGCCATGGGCGGCGCCACCGGCACGGCCTTCGTGTCGAAGGACAGCGTGGCGCGCTGGCCAATCGTCGGCTGGCTCGCGCGGATCGGCGGCACCATCTTTATCGCGCGGACCGAGCGCGCCGCCGCCCGCACGCAGGCCGATACGCTGACCGCCGCACTCGCCGCCGGTCGCCCCGTCACCTTGTTTCCCGAAGGCACCACCAATGACGGCACCGCCATCCTGCCGTTCCGCGCCGCTTTGTTCGCCGCCGCCCTCGCCGCCGGCGTCCGGGTGCAGCCGGTCGCGATCGATTATGGCGCGGCTGCGGCCGACATTGCATGGGGTGCGGACGAATCCGCGCTGGCCGTCGCCCGCCGGCTGATCGGCCGCCCCGGCCGCCTGTCCATCCACCTCCATTTTCTGGATCCGCTTGATCCCGATCCCGATCGCAAGCGGCTCGCCGCCGCCGCCCGCACCGCGCTCGTCGCGCATTTCGCCCGCGCGGCGGGGGCTAGGTGTCGGCGCGTCGATCCTCTATAGCGCCGCGATGAACGCCCCGCCCCGCTCCTTCCATATCAAATCCTTCGGCTGCCAGATGAATGCCTATGACGGCACGCGCATGGCGGAGATGCTGGAGGCCGAAGGGCTGACCGCCACCACGGAGGTTGGCGATGCCGATCTGGTCGTGCTCAACACCTGCCACATTCGTGAGCGCGCCGCCGAGAAGGTTTATTCTGATATCGGCCGGCTGAAACGCAGCGACGGTAGCACGCCGATGATCGCGGTCGCCGGCTGCGTCGCGCAGGCGGAGGGGGCGGAAATTCCCCGCCGCGCGCCCAGTGTCGACATCGTGGTCGGCCCGCAGGCCTATCACCGCCTGCCCGCCATGGTCGCCGAAGCCGCCACCGGCAAACGCGCGCTCGATACCGACATGCCCGCTTTGTCGAAATTCGACCAGCTCCCCGCCCGCCGCCGGCAGGGACCGAGCGCCTTCCTTACCGTGCAGGAAGGCTGCGACAAATTCTGCACCTATTGCGTCGTCCCCTATACGCGCGGTGCCGAAATCTCCCGCCCATGGGCGCAGATCGTCGACGAGGCCAAGGCGCTGGTCGATGCCGGCGCACGCGAAATCACCTTGCTGGGCCAGAATGTGAACGCCTGGACCGGCACCGACGCCGCCGGGCGCGAAGGCGGGCTGGAAGGCCTGATCGCCGAACTGGATCGGCTGCCGCTGCTCCAGCGCATCCGCTACATGACCAGCCACCCCAACGACATGACGCAGGCGCTGATCGATGCACATCGCGACATCGAAAAGCTGATGCCGTTCCTGCATCTGCCCGTGCAGGCCGGGTCCGATCGCATCCTGAAGGCCATGAACCGCAGCCACACGCGCGATTCCTATCTCCGCATCCTCGATCGCGTCCGCACCGCGCGTCCCGATATCGCGCTTTCGGGCGATTTCATCGTCGGCTTCCCCGGCGAAACCGATGCAGATTTCGAACAGACGCTCGATCTGGTGCGGCAGGTCGGCCATGCGCAGGCGTTCAGCTTCAAATATAGCCCGCGCCCCGGCACCCCCGCCGCGACGATGGCCGATTCTGTCCCCGAATCGGTGATGGACACCCGCCTCCACGCCTTGCAGGCCTTGATCTGGGAACAGGCCACCACCTTCAACCAGACCACCGTCGGCCGCCGCACGCGCATCCTGATCGAGCGCGATGGCCGCAAGCCCGGCCAGCGCATCGGCAAATCGCCCTGGCTGCAATCGGTCCATCTCGAAACCGACGCCCCCATCGGCACGATGGTCGATGTCGAGATCGTCTCCGCCGGCCCCAACAGCGTTGGCGGCGTGGCGGCGTAGTCGTTCCCCGCACGCCACATCATGGCAAAGTCGCGCCCCCCACTTTCCAACCTCCCCCCCGCCCCCCATCTCGGCTAGCATCGGTCCCGCCGGAGTCCCCGGCGGCCGACGGAGAGAAGCGCAGATGACGAGCGTCCATGTCGCGTAAGCCGGTGCAAGCCCGCGCCGGAGAGCGCGCCCGCCTGGAAATCCTGTTCGACAAGCCGCAATTGCTGGGGCGGCTGTTCGGGCAATATGATCAAAATCTGATCGCGATCGAAAGCAAGCTGGGCGTCTATATGTCCGCGCGCGGCAACAAGATCGTGATCGAGGGCGAGGCCGAAGCCGCCGCCCGCGCGCGCGAGATCCTGACCGGTCTCTATAACCGCATCGTGCAGGGGCAGGATGTCGACCCCGGCATGGTCGATGGCGTCATCCAGATGTCGGCCGAACCCACGCTGGAAGGCATCATCCGCGCCGATGCCGGTGATACGCCCCCCGTGATGATCCGCACGCGCAAGAAGACGATCGTGCCGCGCACCGGCACGCAGATCGGCTATATGGAAGCGCTGGGCCGCGACGATGTGATCTTCGCGCTCGGGCCGGCGGGCACCGGCAAGACCTATCTCGCCGTCGCGCAGGCGGTGCAGCAGCTCATCAACGGATCGGTCCAGCGGCTGATCCTGTCCCGCCCCGCAGTGGAGGCGGGCGAGCGACTCGGCTTCCTGCCCGGCGACATGAAGGAGAAGGTCGATCCCTATCTCCGCCCGCTCTATGATGCGCTGTACGACATGCTCCCCAACGAGCAGGTCGAACGCCGCATCGCGTCGGGCGAGATCGAGATCGCCCCGATCGCCTTCATGCGTGGCCGCACCCTGTCCGATGCGTTCATCATCCTCGACGAAGCGCAGAACACCACCATCGCGCAGATGAAGATGTTCCTGACCCGCTTCGGCATGAACAGCCGCATGGTCGTCTGCGGCGATCCCCGCCAGATCGATCTTCCCGGCGTCGGCCAGTCGGGCCTTGCCGATGCCGTCCGCCGGCTGGAGGGTTTGGAAGGCATCGCCACCGTCCGCTTCGGCGCGGCCGATGTCGTCCGCCACCCGATCGTCGGCCGTATCGTGCAGGCCTATGAAGGCCCCGACGATGCGTGAACGTGCCCGCGGCGCGCTCGCCACGCTCGCCCGGAAATGGACCCCCGCGGACGCGGGGGTCCAGTTTGGCCGTCAGCGCAACGGTTGGAAGAAGAAGACTGGATCCCCGCCTGCGCGGGGATACGTCGCTCTTCCGGGATCACCCACCAGCAAGGCCCCCGCACGATGATCGAAGTCGCCATCTCCCCGGAAGAAGGCTGGCCCGGCCCGACCGACTGGCAAGCGCTGGCCGACCGCGCCGTCGCCACCGCGCTCCGTCACAGCCCTTATGGCGAACTGATCGACGCCGAGGCGACGATCGAAATCTCCGTCCGCTTCACCGATGACGACGAAGTGCAGGGCCTCAACGCCAGCTATCGCGGCAAGGACAAGCCGACCAACGTGCTGAGCTTCCCCATGGTCCAGCGCGACCTGTTGCCCGCGCTCACCAATACCGACGATGGCGAGGTCTTGCTGGGCGACATCGTGCTCGCCGCCGGTGTCTGCACGCGCGAGGCAGCGGACAAAAGCGTGGCGATGGAAGTCCATGCCACCCACCTCATCGTCCATGGCACGCTCCATCTGCTCGGCTTCGATCATGTCGACGAAGCGGAGGGCGATGCGATGGAAGCCGTCGAACGCGCCGCGCTGGCCGCGATCGGGATCGACGATCCCTATGCGATCGATGACGAATAAACAGGATCAGCGAATTTTCCGCAGGGCCGCATCATCGCGATAGCCGCGCCGTCACACTTCGCGCTACTATGGCGGCGCAGAAACAAGGATCCCGATTACCCCGATGCCAGACGATTCCAGTAGCAACGAGACCGGCGGCCGATTGTGGGCCGGTCTCCGCAACCTCCTGTTCGGCGAGGATAGCGAACCGACGCTCCGCGACCAGATCGAGGAAGCGATCGAGGATCATGAGGATGGCGGCGCGCGCCCCAATGCCGGCGATCTGTCGTCGGTCGAGCGGCAGATGCTCCGCAACCTCCTCCATTTCGGCGAGCGCACCGTGCGCGAAATCGGTGTGCCCCGTGCCGATATCATCGCGGTCCCGGAAACGATCGCCTTCGCCGATCTGGTCGCAGCCTTCGCCGATGCCGGCCATAGCCGCCTGCCCGTCTATCGCGGCAATCTCGATCAGGTCGTCGGCATGGTGCATGTCAAGGACGTGTTCGCCATCCTCGCGGGTGGCGGCCCGGTCCCCACGGATCTGACAAGCCTTCTCCGCGAACCGCGCTATGTCCCGGAATCCATGGGCGTTCTAGATCTTCTGGCTGAGATGCGCTCCACCCGCACGCACCTCGCCATCGTCGTCGATGAATATAGCGGCACCGAAGGTCTGGTGACGATCGAGGATCTCATGGAAGAGATTGTGGGCGATATCGAGGATGAACATGACGAGGCCGCCGACGCGCTGTTCGTCCAGCTCGAAGACGGCATCTGGGACGCCGCCGCCCGCGCCGAACTGGAGGATATCGCGATCGTCGACCCCCGGCTGGCGGAGACGGAGGAGGATGTCGATACGTTGGGCGGTCTCGCCTCCGCGCTCGCCGGCCATGTCCCGCAACCCGGCGAAACCGTGCTGCATCCGAGCGGCTGGCGGCTGGAAGTGACGGCGGGCGACACGAAGCGCATCCACCGCCTCCGCCTGCATCCCCCCGTGGCGGCGATCGACGAAGACGATTGACGGCCAGCATCGTCCCCGCCCACCGGGGACGGTGCGATCGGACCAAAGCCGCGTGCCGATCGTTTCACCGATCGTCGACAACCAAAAGGCCGCTTCATGCGCAACCGCATCCTCGCCGCCCTCGCCATCCTGATCGTCGCAGGCGGCGGCCTGCTCTATTGGCTGACGCGCGGCACCACCGCCAAGCTCGACCTTGCGCAGACGCAGGGCGCGAAACCCGAAATCCCCGAACCGACGACAAGCTGGTTCCCCACGGTCAAGATCGCGCCCGCGGTCGGCTGGAAGGAAGGGGAGGCCCCCACGCCCGCCGCCGGGCTGAAGGTCAATGCCTTCGCCACCGGGCTGGATCACCCCCGCTGGCTGCTAGCGCTCCCCAATGGTGACGTGCTGGTTGCGGAAACCAATGCCCCGCCCAAGCCGGATGACGGCAAGGGCATTCGGGGCTGGTTTCAGGACAAGATCATGGGCCGCGCCGGCGCCAAGGCCCCCAGCGCCAATCGCATCACCCTGCTGCGCGACGCGAATGGCGACGGCATCGCCGAAACCCGCTCGCCTTTCCTGACCGGGCTGAACTCGCCCTTCGGCATGGCGCTGGTCGGCGGCAATCTCTACGTCGCCAACACCGATGCGCTGGTCCGCTTCCCATACATAACCGGCCAGACCCGCATCACCGCCGCTCCCACCAAGATCGTCGATCTGCCGGGCGGGCCGATCAACCATCACTGGACGAAAAACGTCATCGCCAGCCCGGACGGTTCGCGGCTCTATGTGACGATCGGGTCGAACAGCAATGTCGGCGAACGCGGTCTGGCAGCGGAAGAAGGTCGCGCCGCCATCTGGGAAGTCGACCCCGGAACCGGCCGCCACCGCATCTATGCCTATGGCCTCCGCAATCCCAATGGCATGGCGTGGGAACCGAACACTAAATCCCTGTTCACCGTCGTCAACGAACGTGACGAACTCGGCTCCGACATGGTGTCCGACTATCTGACCAAGGTCGATTTTGGCGGCTTCTACGGTTGGCCCTTTTATTATTGGGGCGGCTATATCGACACGCGCTCGCCCGAACCGGCGGAGGATCTCCGCCAATATTCGATCCGCCCGGACTATGCGCTCGGCCCGCACACCGCTTCCCTAGGCCTCACCTTCGCCGATGGCGCGACACTCGGTCCGGCCTATGCCAACGGCGCGTTCATCGGCCAGCATGGCTCATGGAACCGCAAGCCGATGTCCGGCTACAAGGTCGTCTACGTCCCCTTCGTCGCGGGTCGCCCGACCGGCAAACCCGTCGACATCCTGACCGGCTTCCTCGACGCGAAGGAAAATGCCCGCGGCCGCCCGGTCGGCGTCATCAAGGACAAGACCGGCGCACTCCTGGTCGCGGACGATGTCGGCAACCGCATCTGGCGCGTCAGCGCGGCGCGCTAGACCAAACCGGTGTGCGCCGGCGCAGGCCGGGGCCTAGACCATGATGACTTTAAGCGAATCCGTTCATGCTAAGTAGCGGCCGAGTAGCCCCGCAGGGGCGTATCGAGGACGCGTATCGAAGCACTGTACCCGTCCTTCGATACGGGCCTTCGACTACGCTCAGTCCCTACTCAAGATGAGCGGTGAATACGATCAACCTGAAGTCATCACACTCTGTGTGAGACGCCAACCCCAAAACCTACTTGGCGAACAGCTGCCTCAGATCCCGAAACGCCTTGAACTCCAAGGCATTACCCGAAGGATCTCGAAAGAACATCGTCGCCTGCTCACCCGGCTCCCCCTTGAACCGAACATAAGGCGCGATGCCGAACACCGTCCCCGCCGCCGTCAACCGCGCAGCCATCGCCTCCCAGTCGTCCATGTCCAGCACCACCCCGAAATGCGGCACCGGCACCTCATGCCCGTCGACGCCGTTCGCCCCCGCATCGCCACCATGGCCGGGCACGAGATGCGCGACCAACTGATGGCCGTACAGATCGAAGTCGATCCATTCGTCCGAACTCCGCCCCTCCGCACAGCCCAGCGTTCCGCCGTAAAAGGCCCGCGCGGCGGCAAGATCGTGGACAGGAAAGGCGAGGTGGAATGGGCGCAATGTCATCCCATGATTTTACCCGTCCGCGCGCTGCCGACAAGCGGTTCCGTCCGCCGGCTTTATCGGGTAGCGGCAGGCGCGAAGGAGCCGCCCAGATCATGATCCGCCCCCGCCCCGCCGCATGACGCCGCGCCTCACGCCCCGCCGCCGCTGGTCGCTGGCACTCGCGCTCGGGCTGGTCTCGGCGACCGGGTTCGCCCCGCTCGGCGCATGGCCGCTCACCATCGTCGCGGTGGCCGGGCTGCTCTGGCTGCTCGGCACCGTGCGCAGCCCGCGCGCCGCCGCTGCGGTCGGCTGGTGGTTCGGCCTTGGCAACTTTACACTCGGTCTGAACTGGATCGCCACCGCCTTCACGCATCAGGCGGCGATGCCGGCATGGCTCGGCTGGGTCGCCGTGCTGCTGCTCTCGCTCTACCTCGCCGGCTTTCCCGCGCTCGCCACCGGCCTCGCCGCGTTCCTGTCCGGCCGGCGCACGGCAACTTTGCCCTTCGCGCTGGCGGGGGCATGGATCCTCACCGAATGGCTGCGCGCCACCCTCTTCACCGGTTTCGCCTGGAACCCGCTCGGCGTCGTCTGGCTCGACCTGCCCACCGCGCAATCCGCGCGCTATGTCGGCACCTATGGCCTGTCCGCGCTCCTGATCCTCGCCGCCGGCGCGCTCGCCGCCATCCTGCGCCGGGATGTTGGCAGCGTTGCGGCGACCGCCCTGCTCCCCGCCGCCGCGTCGCTGTTCCCCACACCGGTCCCGCGCGATACCGGCCATCTGGTCCATGTCGTCCAGCCCAATATCGATCAGGATGCGCGCAACCAGCCCGATTATGCCTATGAAGGCCTGCTCAAACTCGGTCGCCTGTCGCACCGCCCCTCCGCCGATACGCCGCCGCGCCTGTTGCTCTGGCCGGAGGCCGCGGTCGATTATTATCTCGAAACCGATCTGCTGGCGCGGGAAGCGCTGACCGGCCTGTTGCGTCCGAGAGACCTGTTGCTCACCGGCGGCACGCGGCTGGAACGCGATCGCAGCGAAGAGCCGATCGGCGCGCGCAACAGCCTATTCGTGATGGATGCACGCGGCCGACTTCTCCATCGCTACGACAAGGCGCATCTCGTTCCCTATGGCGAATATCTGCCGCTGCGCGCCTTGCTCTCGCCGATCGGCCTGTCGCGGCTGGTGCCGGGCGATATCGATTTCTGGCCCGGCCCCGGCCCCCGCTCCTATGCGCTGCCCGGCTTCGGCACGGTCGGCGTGCAAATTTGTTACGAGATCATCTTCTCCGGCCATGTCGTCGATCGCGCGCACCGCCCGGACTTCATCTTCAACCCCTCGAACGACGCGTGGTTCGGCGCATGGGGCCCGCCCCAGCACCTCGCACAAGCCCGGCTCCGCGCGATCGAGGAAGGCATTCCCGTCGTCCGCTCCACGCCGAACGGCATCTCCGCGATCGTCGATCCCGCCGGTCGTCTGCTCCACACCATCCCCTCGCACCGCGCCGGCGCGATCGATGCCACCCTGCCCGCGCCGCTGTCGCCGACGTTGTTCGGTCGCTTCGGCAACCTGCTGCCCTTCGCGCTCGCGCTGCTGCTAGGTGCGGTCGCGGTGATTGCACGGACGGGGAAGCGCCGCTAAGAGAGATATAACGATAGCTTTATATCTTTATATGTGATGCCCCTCTATGGCATTCGCATCATCGAAAAGGCGAGCTGCACCCATGCGCGATACGTTCCTGTTCACGTCGGAAAGCGTTTCCGAAGGCCATCCCGACAAGGTCGCGGACCAGATTTCCGATGCCGTCGTCGATCTGTTCCTCGGCAAGGATGCGCAGGCGCGCGTCGCCTGCGAAACGATGGTCACCACGCAGCGCATCATTCTGGCCGGCGAAGTCCGCGGCGAAGGCATGATCGACACGGCGGGCAACTGGACCGACGGCGCGCTGGCGGAAATCGAGGTCGCCGCCCGCGAAACCGTCAAGCGCATCGGCTATGAGCAGGAAGGCTTTCACTGGCAGACCGCCGAATTCGCTAACCATCTCCATCCGCAGTCCGCGCACATCGCGCAGGGCGTGGATGAGAGCGGCAACAAGGATGAAGGCGCCGGCGATCAGGGCATCATGTTCGGGTATGCGACCGACGAAACGCCCGACCTGATGCCCGCCACGCTCTATTATGCGCATCGCATCCTCGAAAAGATGGCGGCGGACCGTCACAGCGGCGCGGCCCCCTTCCTCGAACCCGATGCCAAGAGCCAGGTCACGCTCGCCTACGAGCAGGAAAAGCCGGTCCGCGCCACCGCGCTGGTCGTCTCGACCCAGCACGGCAAGGGCGTCGATCAGGGCCTGCTGCGCGATTATGCCAAGGGCGTGATGGCCGGCGTCCTGCCCGAAGGCTGGATGCCGAACGAGGAAGCCATCTTCGTCAACCCGACCGGCCTCTTCGAAATCGGCGGGCCTGACGGCGACGCCGGCCTCACCGGCCGCAAGATCATCGTCGACACCTATGGCGGCGCATCCCCGCATGGCGGCGGCGCTTTCTCCGGTAAGGATCCGACCAAGGTCGATCGCTCGGCCGCCTATGTCACGCGCTACATGGCGAAGAACATCGTCGCCGCCGGCCTCGCCCGCCGCGTGACGATCCAGTTGAGCTACGCGATCGGCGTTGCCGAACCGCTGTCGCTCTATGTCGACACGCACGGCACCGGCCAGGTGGACGAAGCCGCGATCGAACGCATCCTGCCGCAGCTCGTGCGCCTGACCCCCAAGGGCATCCGCACTCATCTGAAGCTGAACGCCCCGATCTACGCCCGCACCGCCGCTTACGGCCATTTCGGCCGTCAGCCGGATGGCGACTTCTTCACCTGGGAAAAGACCGATCTGGTCGAGGAACTCAAGCGGGCCTTCTGATCCCGGTCGGTTTCGACTATGCTGGCCGCGCCGAAACAGGAGCGGCCAGCATGAATTATTTCTCTCCACCCCGCGATGCGGTGCCCGAGACGGTGAAAGTCGTATCCACTCCGGGCCTTATGGGCGGAATGCCTTGCGTGTCGGGCACGCGGGTGCCGGCCGAAACCATCCGTGTTTCGCTGAACGCCGGCGAATCGAAGTTCGATATCTTTCGAGCTTATCCTTATCTCCCGATGGGGTCGGTCGAAGCGGTCATCGAATGGGCACAGACAAACGGTCTCGATGTTAAAATTCCTCGTTGACGAATGCCTGACGCCTGACATCGCGCTTCAGGCGATCGCTCTCGGGATCGATGCCAGCCACGTCCATTGGTTCAATCGGTGCGGTTATCGCGATCAGGCGCTGATGCCGCTGGTGATCGGCAGCGATTATATCTTCGTTACGAATAACGGGGTGGATTTTCGTCCAATCTACCGCTCGCTTGATTTGCATCCCGGCCTGATCGTCATCCTGCCCAGCGTGCCCCGTGAAAAGCAGGTCGAACTGTTCCTGACCGTGCTGGCGCGGCTGCAGCGGGAACCCGACACGGTAAACAAGCTTATCGAAATCGATGTGCACGGCACGGTGACGATTTGTGAGTTTCCCGATCCGAACGCCGCGGTCTGACCGGCAACAGGACTCCCCAAACGCCTCCCGCTCGGCTAACCGCCCCGGATGGAAGACCCCACCACCCTCCGCCGGCTCTATGGCCGCCGCACCGGACATAAATTGCGTGACGGGCAGGCTGGCCTCGTCGAACGCCTGCTGCCGGAATTGTCGGTCCCCGCCACCGGCCCGATCGACGCGCTGTCCCTGTTCGGCGATGATCGCCCGATGGAAGTCGAGATCGGCTTCGGCAAGGGCGAGCATCTGATCGGTCAGGCGGCGATGCGCCCCGCCAGCGGCTTCATCGGTTGCGAACCCTTCCTCGACGGCGTGGTCGGTGCGCTGATGAAGATCGATGCGGACGCGGTCGACAATGTCCGCCTGCACATGGGCGATGCGCTCGATGTGCTCGAACGCCTGCCCGATGCGTCGCTCGACCGCGTCTATCTGCTCCACCCCGATCCCTGGCCCAAGGCGCGCCATGCCAAGCGCCGCTTCATGAATGCCGGCCCGGTCGATCGCATCGCGCAGAAGCTGAAACCCGGTGCAGAGTTTCGCTTCGGCACCGATCACCCCGTCTATGTCCGCTGGGCGATGATGATTATGGGCAACCGACCCGATTTCGAATGGCAGGCCACGTCGCCCCGCGACTTTCTGGTCCGCCCGGACGACTGGCCGGAAACCCGCTACGAACAGAAGGCCCGCGCCAAGGGGCATGAGGTCTGGTATTTCCGTTACCGCCGGGTCTGATCCCGGCGGCACCGTCATTCGATATGGATGGCGGTGTAGGGCACCTGCAGATAATCCAGCGCCTGCCCCGCGATGCGGCCCGCCGTCGATCGCGGCGATTTGAAGAACAATTCCTTCAGGTTCACGCCGACGCCGTAGAAGATCCGCCGCCGCGGTGTTTCCCCCCGCGCGCGGTCCGGCCCGGTGAATCCGCTGGCATGATAGCCGGCATGAAGTTCCAGGAACCGCAACGGGCTGCGCTCCATCCCCTCAAACCCGGACAGTTTCAGCGCCAGCATGAACCGCTGCTGCGCATAATGGCGCTTGCCCTTAAACGTATAGATGTCCGAATTGGGGATCAGCAGCAGCCGGAAGTCCAGTTTCTGCTCCAGCCCCGGCACCGTATTGCGCGCCACGGAAAAGGCCGCGCCGCCGGTATTGAACAGCACGTCCTGAATCGAAAAACCGCTCGTCACCTTATGCGCGTCGTAAAGTTCGCTGTAGATCATCAGCCCCGATGCGAGCACCGCCGCCGTCACCGCGCCGCTGCCCTTCACCCCCGTCTTGCGCGCGATCCGCGATTGCAGGAATTCGGCGATGAGATAGCTGTTATAGGCGTGGGTCAGCTTGTCGACGCCCAGATTGGTCGTATCCTTGCCGAACCAGCCTTCATCCTGAAAATGGAAGCCTTCGGTCTTCTTGGTCACGGCGATCTGCGTCGCGGTCATATAGGCGAACAGCGCCCCCGCCTCCCACTTCACCGCGCCGACCTCCGCCCCGAAGGAGCGCGATCGCGGAGCCGGCTCGCCGATCGGCACGGCCGCCGCCTGCACGGGGCCGAAAGGCTGGGCTGCAGGCGTCGGCTCGGCTTCGTCGGTCACCGCGGCGGGAGATCCGGGTTGCAAGCTCCAGGACTCCGCCCGGGCCGTCGCCCCACCGCCGGATCCCGCGATCAGAACCATTCCGAACAATCGCCCGATCCCGATCGAACGCGTTTCCCTACGCTGCCCTGCCATGCCTGCCTTCTTAGATGTGCGTCCGTTAATCGCGCCGCCGCCACGCTTGTCAATCCGGCCGCGACGAGCCGCGCCAACCGGTCGTCCTTCGCCCTGCTCCCAGCCGCTCGAAAAAAAGCAGTGCCGGATGGATCGGTGGTCCATGATCGGCGTTGCCCAGAAAAGCCCTTATCAAGTGACCCAAGGGAAGAGGATCGCTGCATGTCCGACGACCGCGAGGAACGTATCCGCAACCACGCCTATCGCCTGTGGGAGTCGCAGGGTCGCCCGCACGGTCGCCATGACGAGCATTGGCGCGACGCCGCCGCATCGGTTGATGGAGAGGCCAACACCGGGCCTGCACTGGAACAGCCCGACGCGGCCGATGAAACCACCATGGCCCAGGTCGAAATGCCGGACTTCGCCGCGCCCGTCGACACGATGCCGGCCGAGGAACCTGCCGCCCAAAGCGCGCCACTCGACGTCGCCGTCCAGCCCCTAGCGCCGGAACCGTCCGCGCAGAAAGCAAAACGCGTCCCCCCGACCAAGACGCCACGCCCCCGAAAGACTCGGGGCTGACGCCTACGGAATGAGCATCCGGTTATTCAGGCTCCAAACATCACCTGAAGTGACCCCCGACGTCGTTCGGGGTTATTCGTTTCTTCCATGTGAAGACCCAATGGGCACGGGCGGGATCAGATTGACGATCCCGCAACCAACGCGCGAAACAACTCCGCATATTGCTGCGCCGGTAAGGTCCAGCTGACGTCCGTCGCCATCGCATTGGCCTGAATCCGCTGCCACGCCGCCTTGTCCGCAAACAGGGTGATCGCCTGACCCAAGGCCGCAAGCAACGCATCTACTGAGTCCGTCTGGAACTGGATCCCGGTCGCCACCCCCCGATGCAGCGCAACCGGATTGGCATTGACGACGGTATCCGCCAACCCACCGACCCACGCCACGATCGGCACCGCACCATAACGCAGCGCGCAAAGCTGCGTCAGCCCGCAAGGCTCGAACCGCGACGGCACCAGCAGGGCGTCCGATCCCGCCTGAATGCCATGCGCCAGATCCTCGTCATAGCCGATCCGGCAGCCCACCTGCGTCGGATGAAGCGCGGACAAGGCCCGCAACGCATCTTCCAGCGCCGCGTCGCCACTGCCCAGCAAGGCAAGTTGACCACCCGCCGCCAGCAGGTCCGGCAGCGCGGCCAGCATCAGGTCCATCCCCTTCTGCCCGGTCAACCGGCTGACCACGCCGACCAGCAACGCGTCCTCCTCCTCCGCCAGCCCGAACATCCGCTGCAACGCCCGCTTGTTCGCACCGCGCGCCGTCATGCTGTCGCGATCGAACCGCGCCGCAATCCGATTGTCCGTCGCAGGATTCCATTCCTCAATATCGATCCCGTTCAGGATCCCTGTCAGGTCCGCCGCTCGGCCGGACAACAGCCCGGACAGCCCCATCCCACCCGCTTCCGTGCGGATTTCGACAGCATAGCTGGGCGATACGGTAGTGATATGATCCGCGAACAGCAGCCCCGCCTTCAGAAAGGCGATGTCGCCATAATATTCCAGCCCGTCCAGCGCATAGGCCTCCGCCGGAAAACCCAGCGCACCCAGCAGATAAGGCGGAAAGCGACCCTGGAAGGCGAGATTGTGGATCGTCAGCACTACCGGCGGGTGCGGTTCGCCATCATAATGGAGATAGGCCGGCACCAATGCCGCCTGCCAGTCATGCGCCTGCACGACGTCCGGCACCCAGTCCGCAACCGCACCCCTGGCAATATCCGCCGCAACCCGCGCCAGCGCGGCGAAGCGTATCGCATTGTCCGCCCAGTCACGCCCGTCCGGCCCGAGATAGGGATTTCCCGGCCGGTCGAACAACGCGGGCGCATCCAGCACCAGCAGGTCCAGCCCCGCCGCCGTCCCACGCCGCACCACCGCCGGGCCGCCCATCAACATGGGAAGATCCAGGACCACGTCACCGCCGGTCAGCGCCGCCATGATCGCGGGATAGCCCGGCACCAGCGTGGTCACCGCGATATCCTCGCGCGCCATCGCCGCCGGCAGCGCGCCCGCCACATCCGCCAGCCCGCCCGTCTTCACCAGCGGATAAATCTCCGACGCGACGGACAGCAACCGCAATGGTGTCATCCGTTCAGCGCCGCGATCATGTCATGCGTGATAAGGCAGACGCCATTCTCAGTCCGCCGGAACCGCCTTGCATCCTCTTCCGGATCCTCGCCCACCACCAGCCCGGCGGGAATGATGACGCCACGGTCCACGATCACATTCTTCATGCGCACCGACCGCCCGATTTCCACGCGCGGCATGATGACCGCATTTTCGATCGTGGAAAAGCTGTTCACGCGCACGCCGGTGAACAGCAGCGAATGGCGCAACGTCGCGCCGGACACGATGCAATCGCCCGATACCAGCGAGGAAATCGCCTCGCCGCGCCGTCCATCCTCGTCATGCACGAACTTGGCCGGCGCGGTCATCTCCGCATAGGTCCAGATCGGCCATTCCCGGTCGTACAGGTTCAGGTCGGGCAACGTATTGGTCAGGTCGATATTCGCCGCGAAATAGGCGTCCAGCGTCCCCACGTCGCGCCAATAGGGTTCGGACGTCGCCTCGGTCCGCAACGCGGACTTGCTGAAATGATGCGCATAGGCGCGCCCGTCGCGCACCAGCGCCGGGATCACATCCTTGCCGAAATCATGGCTGGAATGCGGGTTGGCTGCATCCTCCATCAGCCGTTCGAACAGGAATTCGGTGTCGAAGACATAGATGCCCATGCTCGCCAACGCCTGATCCGGCCGCCCCGGCATCGCGGGCGGGTCCGCCGGCTTTTCCAGAAAGTCGATGATTCGGTCCTGCTCGTCGACATGCATCACGCCGAACGCGCTCGCCTCATGCCGCGGTACTTCGACACACCCCACGGTCACGCTGGCGCCGCTGTTGCAATGCTGCTCCAGCATCACACCATAATCCTGCTTGTAGACATGGTCGCCGGCCAGAACGAGGATATATTTGGGCGCATAGGTCCGGATGATGTCGATATTCTGATACACGGCATCCGCCGTCCCCAGATACCAGCTATCTTCGGACACACGCTGGCTGGCGGGCATGATGTCGAAACTTTCATTCCGTTCGGGACGGAAGAAGGTCCAGCCATATTGCAGATGCTTGATGAGGCTGTGCGCCTTATACTGCGTCGCCACCGCGATCCGCGGAATGCCCGAATTCAGCGCGTTGGACAGCGCGAAATCGATGATCCGCGTCTTGCCGCCAAAGAACACCGCCGGCTTGGCGCGCCGGTCGGTCAATTCCATCAGCCGGCTGCCACGGCCGCCGGCCAGCACGAATGCCATCGCCTGGCGCGTCACCAGGCCCCGCAACGTCGCGCCCTGTTTCACTGTCATCGACACGGCATCCCCCGGATATTGTCGTTTCACGCGTAGCGGTTCAGGACGCGGGGAGTTCCACGCTTTTTCGTTGCAAGCGGCACATTTCCGCCTGCGCGTCGTTGCTGGCACGTCCGGGCCATAATCCGGATCGAGGGGGAATTGATCGATGTCGCATGATGGCCGTCCCGTGGAAGACTGGCTTCCCGATCCCTTTGCGTGGCTCGGGTCGCATGACGGCGTGCTGCGCGTCTACCGTCCGGGTGCGACGGGCGTCGCACTGGTCGATTCCGCCGGCGGTCGTCCGGTCACGCTGACGGCAAGCGACACGCCCGGCCTCTTCACCGGCCCCGCCCCCGCCACCACCGATTATCGCCTGCGGACCGACTGGAACGGCATGATCGAGGAAGGCGCGGACCCCTATGCCTTCGGCCCCGTGCTGGGCCCGCTCGACCTGCATCTGTTCGGGGAAGGGACGCATTGGGATCTCGCCCGCCGCATGGGCGCGATCCCGATGGAGCGGGACGGCGTCGCCGGCACCGCCTTCTCCGTCTGGGCGCCCAATGCCCGATGGGTGTCGGTCATCGGCGGCTTCACCGGCTGGAACCCGCATCGCCTGCCGATGCGGAAGCATCCGGGCGGCGGCGTGTGGGAATTGTTCGTCCCCGGCGTCGGGCCGGGCGACGCCTATAAATATGCGGTCATGGGCGCGGACGGCATCCTGCGCGAAAAGGCCGATCCCCTCGCCCGCGCCACCGAACGCCCGCCCGCCACCGCGTCGATCGTCGCCCCCCTGCCCGATCATGACTGGGCGGACGAAGAATGGATGGCCGGCCGCGTCGATCGCCATCATGCCGGCGCACCGATCAGCATCTACGAAATGCACGCCGCGTCGTGGAAACGGCCATGGGACGGCGCGGAAGCGCAGGACTGGAACAGCCTCGCCGATCTGCTCATCCCCTATCTGACCGATATGGGCTTCACCCATGTCGAACTGATGCCGATCATGGAACATCCGTTCGGCGGAAGCTGGGGCTATCAGCCGCTCTCGCAATTCGCGCCCTCCGCGCGCTACGGCACGCCTGCCCAATTCGCCCGTTTCGTCGATCGCTGCCACGCCGCCGGCATCGGCGTCCTGCTCGACTGGGTGCCCGCCCACTTCCCCAGCGACGCGCATGGCCCGGTGATGTTCGACGGCACCGCGCTTTACGAACATGGCGATCCACAGGAAGGCTATCATCCCGACTGGAACACGCTGATCTACAATCTCGGCCGGCGCGAAGTGTCCGGCACGCTGATCGCCTCCGCGCTCTGGTGGCTGGAGGTCTTCCATGTCGACGGCCTCCGCGTCGATGCGGTCGCGTCGATGCTCTACCGCGATTACAGCCGCAAGCCGGGCGAATGGGTGCCCAACATCCATGGCGGTCGTGAGAATTACGAATCCATCGCCTTCCTCAAGCAACTGAACGCGGCGGTCGCGGATCGCTGCCCCGGCGCGATCATGGTCGCGGAGGAATCCACCGCCTTCCCCGGCGTCACCGCGCCTGTCGAGCAAGGCGGCCTCGGCTTCTCCTATAAATGGAATATGGGGTGGATGAACGATACGCTCCGCTACATGGAGACGGACCCCGTCCACCGCGCATGGCGGCATGGCGAGATCGGCTTCGGCCTGTCCTATGCCTTCAGCGAGAAATTCGTGCTTCCCCTCAGCCATGACGAGGTGGTGCACGGCAAGGGCTCGCTGATCGACCGGATGCCGGGCGATCATTGGCAGCGCTTCGCCGGCCTGCGCGCCTATTTCGCCTTCATGTGGGCGCATCCCGGCAAAAAACTGCTCTTCATGGGCGGCGAACTGGCGCAACATGCCGAATGGAATCATGATGCGCAGCTCGACTGGGCCGCGCTGGCCGATCCCGCCCATGCCGGCATCCAGGCGCTGGTGCGCGATCTGAACGCGCTCTACCGGTCGGAACCCGCGCTTCACCACGGCGATGCCGATCCGCGCGGATTCGAATGGATCGTCGGCGACGACAATGCCAACAGCGTCTTCATCTTCCTGCGCCGTTCGGACTATGGCGCGCCGCCCATCCTGTGCGCGATCAACATGACGCCGGTGCCGCGCCACGGCTACCGAATCGGCCTTCCCGAAGGGGCATGGACCAGCGTCCTGAACAGCGACGATACCCGTTATGGCGGCGGGAACCTCGGCAATGAATCCGTCGTTCGCACCGTCGCCATCCCGTCCCACGGCTATGCGACGTCGGTCGAACTGACCCTGCCGCCGCTCGCCGTCCTCTTCCTGCGCCATGAAGGAATGCCCGCTTGAGCCATCTTCCCGAACGCCTCGACGCCGGAAGCGCCTATCCGCTCGGTGCCACCTTCGATGGTCTTGGCGTCAACTTCGCGGTCTTCTCCGCCCATGCCGACCGGATCGATCTCTGCATCTTCGATCCGTCCGGCCGCAAGGAAGTCGCCCGCCTGCCGCTGCCCGAATGCACGGATGAAGTCTGGAACGGCTATCTGCCCGATGCCCGCCCGGGTATGCTCTACGGCTTCCGCGCGCATGGCCGGTACGAACCGGAACAGGGCCACCGCTTTAATCCCAACAAGCTGCTGATCGATCCCTATGCGCGCAAGCTGGCGGGCACGATCCGCTGGACGGACGCACTCCACGGCTACCGCGTCGGATCGGCCAAGGAAGATCTCAGCTTCGACCGCCGCGACAGCGCGCAGGCGATGCCCAAGAGCGTCGTCGTCGCCAACGCGTTCGATTGGGGCGACGATCACCGACCGCGCGTGCCATGGTCCGACACCATCATCTACGAAGCCCATGTGAAGGGCCTGACGCAGTTGATGGAAACCGTCCGCCCGCGCGAACGCGGCACCTATGCTGCGCTCAGCAGCCCGGAAGTGATCGCCTATCTCCAGCGGCTCGGCATCACCACGCTCGAACTCCTGCCCATTCAGGGCTTCGTGCAGGATCGCTTCCTGCAGGAAAAGAACCTCACAAACTATTGGGGCTATAACAGCCTGTCCTTCTTCGCGCCCGAACCCCGCTATCTGGGCGACGGCAGCGCGAACGACCTGCGCTACGCAATCCGCCGGCTGCACGCCGCGGGGATCGAGGTCATTCTCGACGTGGTCTACAACCACACCGCCGAAGGCAGCGAGAAGGGCCAGACGCTCTGCTTCCGCGGTCTCGACAACGCCACTTACTACCGGTTGCAGGCGGATAATCGCCGCTACTGCGTTAACGACACCGGCACCGGCAACACGCTGAACCTCAGCAAGGCACGCGTCATGCAGATGGTCGTGGATTCGCTCCGCTACTGGGCCGAATCCTTCCATGTCGACGGTTTCCGCTTCGATCTGGGCGTCACGCTCGGCCGCACCGGCGATGGCGGGTTCAAGCAGAGCGCCGCCTTCTTCCAGACGTTGCGGCAGGATCCCGTGCTCGGTCGGCTGAAGCTGATTTCCGAACCCTGGGATATCGGCCCCGGCGGCTATCAGCTCGGCAATCATCCCCCCAGCTTCGCCGAATGGAACGACAAGTTCCGCGACAGCACGCGCCGTTTCTGGCGCGGCGATGCCGGCATCCGGGCCGATCTGTCCGCGCGCTTGGCCGGGTCGGGCGACGTCTTCGATCGCCGCGCCCGCCGTCCATGGGCCAGCGTCAACTTCATTTCCAGCCATGACGGCCAGCCGCTGGCCGACGTCACCATGTTCGAACAGCGGCATAACGAAGCCAATGGCGAGGATAATCGCGACGGCCACAGCGAAAATTACGCGTGCAACTGGGGCGCGGAAGGCCCGACCGACGATCCGCAGATCACCGCGATCCGCGAACGCGTCCGCCGGTCGATGATGCTGACCCTGCTCGCCTCGCTCGGCACGCCCATGATCCTGGCGGGCGACGAATTCGGCCGCACGCAGCAAGGCAACAATAATGCCTATGCGCAGGACAATCCGATCAGCTGGCTCGACTGGAGTCAGGCCGCCACCGAATCCGGCCGCGCGCTGACCGATTTCACGCGCCGCCTGATCCTGATCCGCAAACATTATCCGCTGATCCACTCGGCCAGCTTCCTCTACGGCAAGGAAATCGCCCCCGGCCTGTGCGACATGGACTGGTTCGACGAACGGGGTCATTCGCTCTCCTCGGACGACTGGCAGAATCCGGAAGGCAAGGCGCTGGTCATGCGCCGCACGCGCCTGCTGGACGATGGCAGCTATGAAGCGGTGCTGATGCTGATGAACGGATCGCAGCATCCGCTCGAATTCGTCCTGCCCGGCGCGGACAGCTATCGCCGCCTGCTGGTCGACAGCGCCGATCAGGCCATCGGCGAACGCGATCTGACCGAGGACCGCATCACCGTGCAGGATCGCGGCGCGATCCTCATCCACGCCACTGGCAAGATCGAGGCCGACGCATGATCTGGGGACCGACCGTCCAGCCCGGTGGCCACACCCGCTTTGCGCTCTGGGCACCGGGCCTGACCGCACTCTCGCTGGACATTGAAGGCCGGGACGCCCTGCCGATGACGCCGGAAGCGGACGGCTGGTTCGCGCTGGAAACCGACGCGCCCCCCGGCACCCGCTACCGCTTCCGCCTGCCGGACGGCACCGCCGTCCCCGACCCCGCCTCGCGCCTTCAGGGACCGGACGTCCACGATGCCAGCATCGTCGTCGACCCCGCCTATGACTGGCGGAACCCCGACTGGGCGGGACGCCCCTGGGCGGAAACCGTCATCTACGAAGCGCATGTCGGCGCAATGGGCGGCTATAAGGGCGTCACAGCCGCGCTGCCGCGTCTTGCAGCACTCGGCATCACCGCAGTCGAACTGATGCCGCTCGCCGATTTTTCCGGCACGCGCAACTGGGGCTATGACGGCGTGCTGCCCTTCGCGCCCGACAGCAGCTACGGCACGCCGCAGGAATTGAAGGCGCTGGTCGACACCGCGCACGGCCTGGGGCTGATTATGTTCCTCGACGTCGTCTATAATCATTTCGGCCCGGACGGAAATTACATCTCTGCCTACGCACCCGACTTCTTCAAGCCGAACGTGCCCACCCCATGGGGCCCGGCCATCGCCTTCTCGCGCGAACCGGTCGCCCGCTTCTTCCTCGACAATGCGCTCTACTGGCTGACCGAATACCGGTTCGACGGGCTGCGCTTCGATGCGGTCCACGCCATCGGCAGCCCCGCCTTTCTCGATCGCCTCGCCGCCGAAACCCGCGCCGCCATCGGGCCGGATCGTCACATCCACCTCATGCTGGAAAATGAGGAGAATGACGCCGAGCGGCTGGAACGCGGTTACGACGCGCAGTGGAACGACGATTTCCACAATGTCCTCCACGTCCTGCTGACCGACGAGCATCAGGCCTACTACGCCGATTTCGCCGATCACCCCGCCGAACGTCTCGCCCGCTGCCTGTTGGAAGGCTTCATCTATCAGGGGGAAGGTTCCCCCAACCATGACGGCAAGCCGCGCGGCACGCCCAGCGCGCATCTGCCGCCGACTCGCTTCGTCTCCTTCCTCCAGAATCACGATCAGGTCGGCAACCGCGCCATGGGCGATCGCCTGACCACGCTGGTCGACGCGGACCGCCTCCGCGCCGCCACCGGCCTGCTGCTGCTCGCCCCGCAAATCCCGATGCTGTTCATGGGCGATGAGGTCGGATCGCACTCGCCCTTCCTGTTCTTCACCGACTTTCACGACGAACTCGCCGATGCCGTCCGCAACGGTCGTCGTTCCGAATTCGCCAAATTCCCCGCCTTCGCCGACCCCGAACAGCGCGCCCGCATCCCGGATCCGAACGCCGCGTCTACCTTCGAGGCATCCCGTCCAAAGCCCGGCCCCGACGCCGACCGCTGGACCGCACTCTACACCGATCTGCTGGCGCTACGCCGCACGCACATCGTCCCGCATCTCGATGCCTGCACCAGCGCCGGTGCCGATGTCCTCGGTGACAAGGCCGTCATCGCCCACTGGCAACTCGGCGAAAGCGTCCTGACGCTCGCCCTCAATCTCGGCACCGCCCCGGTCGCCCTGCCCGTCCCAGCCGATGCCGAAACCCTCGCCACGATCGGCCAGCCGATGACGAACGGCCAACTCCCCCCCGCCACCTTCATCGCATGGCACGCCGCATGAGCGACGCCGCCATCCTCGATCTCGCCGCCGCCGCCGGGATCATCGTCGACTGGGAAGACACCAACGGCCGCGCGCAACGGGTCGGCATCGACACGGTCCGCACCGTCCTTGCCCAACTCGGCCTCCCCGCCGCGACCGCGGCGGACCGCGCCGACAGCATGGCCCGCCTGTCCGACGAGGCGCACCCGGACTTCATCACCGCCGATCTCGGCAAGGCACAGCCGCTCCCCATGCTGACCGGCCGCGCGAAACTCCATCTTGAGGACGGCCCCGCCCGCGACCTGACGCTGGACGGCACCCTCCCCGCCATCGACACGCCGGGCTACCACCGACTCGAATGGTCCGGCGGCACGCTGAACATCGCCGTTGCGCCCCCACGCTGCCATCCCGTCCCGCCGACGCGCCCATGGGGCGTTGCGGCGCAGCTTTATGCCCTGCGCGACGATCGGAAGACCGCCTTCGCCGACTTCACCACGCTCGCCGGCTTCGCCCGCAGCGCCGCAGCGCAGGGTGTCGATGCGCTGGCGATCAGCCCGGTCCATGCTCTGTTCACCGCCGATCCCGCGCGCTACAGCCCTTACTCTCCCTCCAGCCGCCAATTCCTCAACCCGCTCTATGCCGATGCCGGGGCATCGGGTCCGTCCGACGACCTGATCGACTGGCCGACCGCCGGCCGCGCCAAGCTCGCCGCCCTCCGCACCTGCTACGACCGCCTCGACGGCCCCCTCCGCGCCGCTTTCGAAGCCGAAACCCCGTCGCCCGACCTGCTCGGCCATGCCCTGTTCGAAGCGCTGCACGGTCACTTCTTCGCAGAAACCGGTGCCGCCGCATGGCAGGACTGGCCAGCAGACTATCACGACCCCGCCAGCCCCGCCGTCGCCGCCTTCCGCACCGCCCATGCCGAAGAAGTCCGCTTCCACCTCTTCCTGCAATGGATCGCCGAACGCGGTCTGGCCGACGCCGCCGCCGTCGCGCGCGACGCCGGCATGAGCGTAGGCCTGATCGCGGATATCGCGGTCGGCATAGATCCGGGCGGCAGCCATGGCTGGAACCGACGCGACGACCTGATGATGGATCTCGGCATCGGCGCGCCGCCGGACGCGTTTCAGGCCAATGGGCAGGATTGGGGCATCACCAGCTTCTCCCCCACCGCGCTCCGGCGGACGGGTTATCATCCCTTCATCGCCATGCTCCGCGCCGCCATGCGCCATGCTGGCGGCGTGCGGATCGATCATGCGCTCGGCCTCCGCCGGCTGTGGGTCGTCCCGCGCGGTGCCTCCCCGCTCGACGGAGCCTATCTCCGCTATCCCGAACAGGATCTGCTCCGCCTGATCGCGCTCGAATCGCACCGCGCCGGCGCGGTCGTGATCGGCGAGGATCTCGGCGTCGTCCCCCCCGGCTTCCGCGACGTCATCACCGATCGCGGCGTCCTAGGAATGCGCGTCCTGCCGTTCGAACGCGACGCGAAAGGCGACTTCACCCCGCCCGCGACCTGGCCTGAACAGGCCGTCGCCATGACCAGCACGCATGACATGGTGCCGATCGCCGGCTGGTGGCGCGGCACCGACATCGGCTGGCGCGCCCGCATCGACCCCGCGACGGACGTCCCTGCGCAACAGGCCGATCGCACGCAGGACCGCACCCGCCTGTGGGACGCCTGCACCGCCTCGGGCGCGGCCACCGGTCCCGAACCCGCCGTCGATCAGCCCGCCACCGCGCTCGACGCCGCGATCGTGCAGGCCGCCTCCTCTCCCTGCGCGCTCCTGATCGTCCCGGTGGAGGATCTCTTCGCGCAGGAAGAAGCACCCAACATGCCCGGCACGATCGACGAACATCCCAACTGGCGTCGCCGCCTTCCCGCCACCGGCGATGCGCTGTTCGCGCGCCCGGACGTGCAGGACCGCATCGCCCGCATCACGGAAACGAGATCCGCATGACCCCGCGAGCCACCTACCGCATCCAGTTTCACGCCGGCTTCACCTTCGCCGATGCGATTCCGCTCGCCCCCTATCTGGCGAAGCTCGGCATCAGCCATCTCTATGCTTCGCCCATCGGCACCGCGCGCGCCGGATCGACGCATGGCTATGACGTCGTCGATCCGACCGTCATCAACCCCGAACTGGGCGGCGAAGATGGGTTCCGCGCCCTCGCCGCCGCACTCCGTGCCGAGGGTCTGGGCATCCTGCTCGATATCGTCCCCAACCATATGGCGGTCGGCGGCAGCGACAATCGCTGGTGGCTCGACGTGCTGGAACATGGCGAAGGCAGCGCCCATGCCCGCTTCTTCGATATCGACTGGCACCCCGGCGACCCGGACCTCGACGGCCGCATCCTAGCCCCCTTCCTTGGCGCAGCTTATGGCGAGGTGCTGACCAGCGGCGATTTCGTGCTGGATCACGAACCCGACAGCGACCGCTTCTCGGTCCTCGCCTATGACACGCACCGTTTCCCGATCCGGCCCGAAGACCGCCAACCACTGGCGGATGCCCTGTCGGTCGGCGGCATCGCGCAACTGCGCCGGCAGTATGACGGCACCGATCCGGCCGGGGCCGAACGCCTCCACGCGCTGCTGGAACGCCAGCATTACCGGCTCGCCTCATGGCGCACCGCCGGCGACCGCATCAACTGGCGGCGCTTCTTCGACATTACCGAACTGGCCGGCGTCCGCGTCGAGGACAAGGCTGTGTTCGACACCGTCCATGCCTTGCCGCTCCGCCTCTACCGCGAAGGCCTGATCGACGGGGTGCGCGTCGATCATGTCGACGGCCTCGCCGATCCCGCCGGCTATTGCCGCACGCTCCGCGCCGCCTTCGACACGATCGATCCGGACCGCCACGCCGTCCTGCTCGTTGAAAAGATCCTCGCCGATAGCGAACGGCTCAACCCCGCCTGGCGGACGGACGGCACCAGCGGCTACGACTTCATGGATCATGTCTCCGCGCTCCAGCATGACCCGCACGGCGCGACCCCGCTGGCGGACCATTGGCACGGCATCAGCGGCCGTCCCGCCGGCTTCGAAGCCGAAGAGGAAACCGCCCGCCGCGAAATCCTCGCCCGCAGCTTCGCCGGACAGCGCGACGCCACGGTCGCCGCCTTCCACGCCTTGCTCCAACGCGACATCGCCACGCGCGACATCACGAAAGGCATGATCCGCCGCGCGCTCGAAGCCCTGCTCGCCGTCTTCCCCTGCTACCGCACCTATGCCGCCTTCGCCGATGCGCCGGTCGAGGATCCGCTTTTCGCCGCAGCGCTCGCCCATGCCGAAACGCCACCCGGCGAAGGCCATGTCCTAGATACCCTCGCCGACTGGATCACCGGCCGCATCGCGCTCGACGATCCCGATCGCCGCGAGGCCGTGCGCCGGTTCGAGCAACTGAGCGCCCCCCTTTCGGCCAAGTCGGTCGAGGACACCGCCTTCTACCGCTTTGGCCGCCTGCTCTCGCGCAACGATGTCGGCTTCGCCCCGGGTCGTTTCGGCCTGTCCCCCGACGCCTTCGCCCGCGCCGTCGACACGCGCCGCGCCGATCATCCGCACGCCATGCTCACCACCGCCACGCACGATCACAAGCGCGGCGAGGATGTCCGCGCCCGTCTCGCCGTGCTCAGCGAAATTCCGGATCGATGGATCGCCTTCGCCGATCGCTGCGCCGCCCATCCCGCCACCACGGGCATCGATCCGGCGGACGTCCACATGATCCTCCAGACGCTGGTCGGGGCCTTCCCGCTCGATGCCACACCCGACTGGACCGAATTCGCCGATCGCGTGGCCGGCTGGAACATGAAGGCGCTGCGCGAGGCCAAGCTGCGTTCCGCATGGGCCGAGCCCGACGAAGCCTATGAAGCCGCCTGCGCCGCCCTGATCCGCGGCTGGCTGGTCGAGGGCGAGGCATTCCGCACCGATCTACAGCAGTTCGTCGATAGCATCGCTACAACCGGCGCGCTGAACGGCATCGTCCAGGCCGTTCTCCGCAGCACATTGCCCGGCGTCCCCGATTGCTATCAGGGCACCGAATTTTGGGATCTCAGCCTCGTCGATCCCGACAATCGCCGCCCCGTCGACTATAGCGCACGCCTTGCCGCGCTCAATGCCGGCGAAGAGTTCGAAGCGCTGCTCCCGCACTGGCGCGATGGCCGCATCAAGCAATGCGCGCTCGCAACCGTGCTGAACCTCCGCCGCGACCAACCCGCGCTCTTCGCCGACGGCAGCTTTGAACCCGTCCCCGCCACCGGCGCCCGCGGCGATCACCTCTTCGCCTTCATCCGTCGTCTCGGCGACGTGGCATGGCTGATCGCGGTCCCGCTCCGCGTGCAGGACGTGTTGGCCGGAACCGACCGCCCGTCCGTTCCGGACGCATGGTGGCAGGACACCGCGCTCACGCTTCCCGACGCCACCACCATCCCCGCCACCACGCTCTTCGCGGACCAACCATTCGCGCTGCGCCGGCTATAGGCGGATTTCCACGTGCAACGGGGCCGCGCTTGCCTTAGGAGGCGGTCCCATGTCGACCCGTCCCATCCTCCGCGCCACGCTCAAGGTGGCGAGCACCGCGCCCGAAGGCAGCGATCCGATCGCCCAGCTCGTCGTCGTCGCGATCAGCAAGAAACTCTGCCTGACCGCGACTTACAACAAGACGGTGATCCGGCTCGCCCCCCACATCCTCTATACGCGGCATGACGATCTGTTCGTCGATGCCGTCGTGCTGGAACGGGACGGCGCAAAGCCCAAGCTCATCAAGCTCGGCGCGTTCCGCCTGTCCGGCCTCGGCGGCCTCGCTTTGACCCCCGTGCCGTTCGATCGCAGCGAAACCTTCGATCCCGCCAATCCGAATTATGCGGAAAAGGTCGTCGCGATCATCGCCTGACCCGTCTCACCCCTTTTTCGGGGTGAGACGCAGCAACCGCCCGCCCGGTCCGTCTTCCAGCACATAGACCGCGCCGTCCGGCCCCTGCTCCACCTCGCGGATGCGCGCGCCCATATCATACCGCGCCGCTTCCCGCGCCTCCGTCCCGTTCAGCGCCACGCGCACCAGCGCCTTGGATGACAATCCGCCGATGAACGCATTGCCGCGCCAGTCCGGAAACAAAGTCCCCGAATAGATCATCAGCCCGGCGGGCGAGATGACCGGGTTCCAGCTTGCCTTGGGCGCTTCGAATTCCGGGCGCGTCGGATGATCGGGGATAACCTTCCCGTCATAATGATCGCCGTTCGAGACAATCGGATAGCCATAATTGCGGCCGGGCAGGATGACGTTCAGTTCGTCTCCGCCCTTCGGCCCCATTTCCTGCTCCCACAAATTCCCCCGCGCATCGAAGGCGATGCCCAGCAGGTTGCGATGTCCATAGCTCCACACCGCCGGGTCGAAGCCCTTCGCCGCCAGCGGATTGCCCGGCGCGGGCTTCCCGTCCGCCGTCAGGCGCAACACCTTGCCCAGCGGCACCTTCGGATCCTGCGCGGGGTCGAATTTCTGCCGCTCGCCCACGGTGAAGAACAGATGCCCGTCTGGCGCGAACTCGATCCGCCCCGAATAATGCCCGTTCCCTTCAACCTTCGGCGCGCGGAACAGGGTCTCCACATTTTCCAGCCGCATCCCCTTCGCGTCCTGCACGAACCGTCCACGCGCCAGCACCACACCCTTGCCGCCAGCCCCCGCTTCCGAATAGCTGAAATACAGCATGTCGGTCCCCGACCGGAACACGACGTCCATCAACCCGCCCTGCCCCGCGCTGTCCACCTTCGGGATCCCCGTCACCGTAAAGATCGCGGTGGTCGGCGGGCGTTCACCGCGCACCACATATTTCATGGTGCCGCCCTTCTCGGAGATGATGAAACCGTTATTTGGCGCGGCTGTCATCGCCCAGGGATTGTCGAACGTCCCGATCTGCGTCGTGTCGAAATCCTTCGCCGCGAAAGGCTGCGCCCCCGTGATCGGCGCCTGCGCGGCACCCGCCTGCGCCGACGCCGCACCGGTGCCGCCCGTCGCAAGAAGGAGGGCAAGGGCGAAACTGCTGGCCGGCACGCGCATATCGGTCTCCACGATCGGAAGGGTTGTCCGCGAAACCCCTTGTCGGGAGTTATGTTGCAGTCTTGCCGCTTGGCACAAGCTGGCGTATAGCAAATCCGTCTTCTCGACATTGGTAACATTGGCGAGGTCGGATCCACCCGGATCCGGCGCGTAAAGGCGCATATCGAGTCGCAGGAGCCGGAATGGCGGACATCGCCTTATTGACGAAGCTGATCGAACCCGAAGCACAGGCTTTGGGTCTCGCGCTCGTGCGGATCCAGATGAACGGCGGGAAATCCGATCCCACGCTCCAGATAATGGCCGAGCGCCCGGACACGCGGCAGCTCGACCTGACCGATTGCGAGGCGCTCAGCCGCCGCATCTCCGACCTGTTCGACGAACAGGATCCGATCGAGGAAGCCTATCGTCTCGAAGTCTCTTCGCCCGGCATCGATCGCCCGCTGACGCGGTTGAAGGATTTCGCCGACTGGGCCGGTTATGATGCGCGCATCAAGCTGGTCGAACCGCGCGACGGCCGGAAGCAATATGAAGCGTCGCTGAAAGGCGTCGAGGGCGAAAACGTGCTGCTCTATGTCGAGCGCGTCGGCGAACTGACCTTGCCCTTCACCGCCATCGCCTCCGCCAAACTCATCTTGACCGACGCATTGTTGAAGGCCACCGCCCCGCTGAACGCGGACGGTGCCGACGAGATCGTCGAACTGGACGCCGAAGACGGCGTCGAAACCACGCAGGAAGGATAGTCCGATGGCCACCGCCATTTCCGCCAACAAGGCCGAGCTGCTCGCCATTGCCGATGCGGTCGCCAAGGAAAAGCTGATCGATCGCGAAATCGTGATCGAGGCGATGGAAGACGCCATCCAGCGCGCCGCCCGTACCCGTTACGGCGCGGAAAACGACATTCGCGCGAAGATCGACACCAAGGGCGGCGATCTGCGCCTGTGGCGCGTGGTCGAGGTCGTCGAACTGGTCGAGGATTATTTCAAGCAGGTCAGCGTCGTCGATGCGCAGAAACTGCAAAAGGGCGCGGTCGTCGGCGACTATATCGTCGATCCGCTCCCCAATATCGAATTTGGCCGCATCGCCGCGCAGGCCGCCAAGCAGGTCATCTTCCAGAAGGTGCGCGATGCCGAGCGCGATCGCCAATTTGAGGAATTCAAGGACCGCGCGGGCGAGATCATCACCGGCGTCGTCAAGCGCGTCGAATTCGGCCATGTCGTCGTCGATCTGGGCCGTGCCGAAGGCGTCATCCGCCGCGATGCACAGATCCCGCGCGAAGTCGTGCGCGTCGGTGACCGCATCCGTTCGCTGATCCTGCGCGTCGCGCGCGAAACCCGTGGCCCGCAAATCTTCCTCAGCCGCGCGCATCCGGACTTCATGAAGAAGCTGTTCGCGCAGGAAGTCCCCGAAATTTATGACGGCGTGATCGAGATCAAGGCCGCCGCGCGTGATCCGGGCAGCCGCGCCAAGATCGGCGTCATCAGCCATGACAGCTCGATCGATCCGGTCGGCGCGTGCGTCGGCATGAAGGGCAGCCGCGTGCAGGCCGTCGTGCAGGAAATGCAGGGCGAAAAGATCGACATCATCCCCTGGTCGCCGGACACCGCCACCTTCGTGGTGAACGCGCTCCAGCCCGCGCAGGTCAGCCGCGTCGTGATCGACGAGGAAGACAGCCGGATCGAGGTCGTCGTGCCCGACGATCAATTGTCGCTCGCCATCGGTCGCCGTGGCCAGAATGTCCGCCTCGCCAGCCAGCTCACCGGCTCCGCGATCGACATCATGACCGAGGCGGATGCATCCGAGAAGCGCCAGAAGGAATTCGTCCAGAACTCCGGTCTGTTCGAGAAGGAACTGGACGTCGATGAGACACTGGCCCAGTTGCTGGTCGCCGAAGGCTTCACCAGCCTTGAGGAAGTCGCCTATGTCGAGGTCGATGAAATCGGCGCGATCGAAGGCTTCGACGAGGAACTCGCCGCCGAACTGCAGAGCCGCGCGCAGGAAGCGCTCGATCGTCGCGAACAAGCCAATCGTGAAGAGCGTCAGGGCATGGGCGTCGAGGATGCACTGGCCGACCTGCCCTATCTGACCGAGGCGATGCTCGTCACGCTCGGCAAGGCCGGCATCAAGACGCTCGACGATCTCGCCGATCTGGCGACCGACGAACTGATCCTGAAGAAGCGCGTCGAACCGCGTCGCCGCACCCCCAGCGCCGATCCGGAGAAGAGCGGCATTCTGGCCGAATATGGCCTGACCGAAGATCAGGGCAACGAGATCATCATGGCCGCCCGCGCCCACTGGTTCGCGGATGAAGACGCCGCAGCCGCCACGCCGGAGGCCGACGTCTGATGCCGTTCGTCGAAATCAAGGTTGCGGGCAGCCTCAGCACCGATCAGAAGCGCGGTCTCGTCGAGGACGTGACGCGCTCGCTGGTCGAACGCTGCGGCAAGAACCCGGAAAAGACCCATATCGTCATCACCGAAATCGCCACCGCGAATTGGGGGAATGACGGGATGCTCGTCGCCGATCGCCAGCCGCAGGAGGTCGCCCCTGCGGATGTCCCACGATGATCGCCCCGTCGACCTGACAGCTACGGCACCATCCCTTCCGCCAGTCGGGGGGGAAGCTGCGTCTTCTTCCCCCCTCCCGCAAGCGGGAGGGGCCGCGGGAGGGCGCACGCGCGTCACCAACGGTGTCGTCGCTGAAGAAACCCCATCCGCTGCTTACGACGACCAAGCCGAACCCGAAGAAGACAGCAAGGCAAACCGCCACGATCCCGAACGGCGCTGCATCCTCTCTGGGGAACGCCGCCCGAAGGACAGCCTGATCCGCCTCGCGCTCGGCCCCGACGGCCAGATCGCGCCGGACGTGCGCGCCCGCTCGCCCGGTCGCGGCGCATGGATCGGCGTGGACAAACCCACGCTGGAAACCGCGCTCGCCAAGGGCAAGCTGAAAGGCGCGCTCTACCGCGCGTTCAAGACGCAGGCGCTGACGATTCCTGCCGATCTTCCCGCCCGTGTCGAAGCCGCATTGCAACGCGATGCGCTCGACCGGCTGGGGCTGGAGGCACGGTCCGGCACCTTGCTGACCGGATCGGACAAGATCGCCGACAATGCCCGCAAGGGTCAGGTTTCGTTGCTGCTTCACGCCGCCGATGCGGGGATCGATGGCAACCGCAAGCTGGATCAGGCGCTGCGCGTCGGACGGGGCGTGGAAGGCAGCGATCTGCGTGGTCTGGTAATCCCGGCAAAACGGGCCATATTGTCGATGGCGCTAGGCCGCGAAAATGTGGTACATATTGCGCTGATAACGCCGGCTGCCGCCGCGCGAGTCACGCAGGCGCTGGGTCGCTGGCGCGACTTTATCGGACGAGACTGGGCGACCGAGCCTTGCGACACTGCTTCGCAAGGCCAATCCCCGCTGAATACTGAAGGGTTCTGACGACCATATGAGCGACAACGAAAAGCCGAAGCTTGGCATGCGCGCACCTCTTGGGATCAAGCGCACGGTCGAGACGGGCAAGGTGAAGCAGAGCTTCAGCCATGGCCGTTCCAACACCGTGATCGTGGAGACCAAGAAGGCCCGCGTGTTCCGCAAGCCCGGCGAGGCGGAAGCGCCGGTCGTCGAGCAGCAGGCACCCGAACCGGTCGCCGCGCCCACGCCGCCGCCGGTTCAGGCACCCGCGCCTGCGCCCGCCGCCGTGGCGGAAGCGCCTGCCCCCATGCAGACGGCTCCGCAGCCCGCGCCGCAGCCGGCCGCACCGGCTGCGCCGACTCCGGCCGCTGATCCGGTCCCGGTCCAGTCGTCCTCGGCAGCCTTCCCGCCGCCGCGCGCCTTCACGCCCGTGCCCAAGCCCGTGCCGACGCCGCCGCCCGCACCTGCGCCCGCCCCGGCTCCGGAGCCGGTCGCTGAAGCGCCCGTTGCCGCCGCGCCTGCGCCCGCACCAAAGCCTGCGCCCGCTGCCCCCGCGGCACGGCCCGCCGCTGCGGCACCGCGCCGTGCGCAGACGCCGACGCGCGCACCGCAGCGTCAGGCTGCGCCCGCCCGCAATGCCGGCAACGACCTGCTGAGCCGTCAGGAACGCCAGGCCAAGCTGCTGCGCGAGGCCGAAGAGGCCCGCATGGCGGCGCTGGAGGAAGCGCGCCGTCGTGAGGATCGTCTCCGTGCCGAGGCGATCGAGGAAGAGAAGCGTCGCGCCGAACAGAACCGGCTCGCGGGCGAACAGCCTGCGGTCGAGACGCCGGTTCCGGCCGCCGCGACGCCCGTCGCCGCAGCCCCTGCTGCCGCTGCGCCCGCCGATGCGGCCCCCGCCGAAGCCGGCACCGACGGCCGCTTCCCGCCGCCACGTCGCTTCACGCCCGTGCCGTCGGCACCGCGCCCTGCGCCCAAGCCCGTGTCGCGTGAAAAGAATGCCGATGAGCGTCGCCAGTCCGGCAAGCTCACCGTCACGCGCGCGCTGGACGATGGCGCCACCGCCCGCACCCGCTCGCTCGCCGCGCTCAAGCGCAGCCGCGAAAAGGCCAAGGGGTCGGGCAATAACGGCCCGCAGGTCAAGCAGGTGCGCGACGTGAACGTGCCTGAAGCGATCACCGTGCAGGAACTGGCGAACCGCATGGCGGAACGCGGTGCCGATCTGGTCAAGGCGTTGTTCAAGATGGGGATGCCCGTCACGATCACGCAGACGATCGATCAGGATACGGCGGAACTGCTGGTCACCGAATTCGGCCACAACATCAATCGCGTGTCCGACAGCGATATCGATCTCACCAGCCATGAGGAGATCGACGCCGACGATACGCAGGTCGCGCGTCCTCCGGTCGTCACGATCATGGGCCATGTCGATCACGGCAAGACCTCGCTGCTCGATGCGCTGCGCGGTGCCAATGTCGCTTCGGGCGAAGCCGGTGGCATCACCCAGCATATCGGTGCCTATCAGGTAACGGTGAAGTCCGGGAACAAGATCACCTTCCTCGACACGCCGGGCCATGAAGCGTTCAGCGACATGCGCGCCCGCGGTGCCAACATCACCGACATCGTCGTGCTGGTGGTGGCCGGCGACGACGGGATGCGTCCGCAGACCATCGAGGCGATCAGCCATGTGAAGGCGGCAGGCGTCCCGATGATCGTCGCGATCAACAAGATGGACAAGCCCGGCTCCGACGCATCCAAGATCCGTCAGGCGCTGCTGCAATATGACGTGCAGGTCGAGGAAATGGGCGGCGACGTCCAGGATGTCGAAGTGTCCGCCACCAAGAAGACCGGTCTCGAAGAACTCATCGACAAGATCGAGTTGCAGGCCGATCTGCTCGAACTGCGCGCCAACCCGGATCGTCCGGCCGAAGGCACCGTTGTGGAAGCCACGCTGGACAAGGGCCGTGGTGCGGTCGCGACCATCCTCGTGGGGCGCGGTACGCTCCGGGTCGGCGACATCTTCGTCGTCGGCGCGGAAAGCGGCAAGGTCCGTGCGCTGATCGACGACAAGGGCAAGAATGTGAAGCTCGCGCTTCCGTCGACCCCGGTGCAGGTGCTGGGTCTCACCGGCGTGCCGTCCGCGGGTGATCCGCTCTCGGTCGTCGAGAGCGAGGCCCGCGCCCGCGAAGTCGCCGATTACCGCGCGAGCGTCATCCAGCAGAAGCGGACCACCTCGGCCCCCGCCAATCTGGAAACGATGTTCTCCGCGCTGCGCGAAAAGCAGGCCCAGCAATTCCCGCTGGTCGTCAAGGCGGATGCGCAGGGTTCGGTCGAAGCGATTGTCGGCTCGCTCAACAAGATCTCGACCGATCTCATCCAGGTCCGCATCCTGCATTCGGGCGTGGGCGGCATCACCGAGAGCGACGTGTCGCTCGCGGCGGCATCGCGTGCCCCGATCATCGGCTTCAACGTCCGCGCCAATGCCAAGGCGCGCGAATTGTCGAACCGCGATGGCGTCGCGCTGAAATATTATGACGTGATCTATGATCTGCTGGACGAGATCCGCGCGGCGATGGCGGGGCAGCTTGGGCCGGAATATCTGGAGCATGTCGTCGGTCGTGCCGAAATCCGGGAAGTCTTCTCGGCCGGCAAGCATGGCAAGGCAGCGGGTCTGCTCGTGGTCGAAGGCTATATCCGCCAGAAGCTGCGCGCCCGCGTCCTCCGCGACGACGTCATCATCTACAATGGCGCGATCGCCTCGCTCCGCCGCTTCAAGGACGATGTTCCCGAAGTCCGCGCGGGTCTGGAATGCGGTATCACGATCGAAGGTTCGACCGACATCAAGGCCGGCGACATCGTCGAGACCTTCGAGGTCGAAGAGCGCGAACGCACGCTGTAAGCCGTTCACCCCCTCCCTCTCCCACGGGAGAGGGAGGGCAGACGCCGAGCGGATGTCTTCATGCATAAACATGATCCCGTCACCTTGCTCGCGCGCGTCGTCTTCGCCCCCTTCCACCTCCTGTTCAGTGGGCTTATGATCCTGCTGACGCTGTTGATGCCCCCGCGCCGCCACGACTGAATGGAGCTGCCCCATGCGCGCGAACGACAATAACGAAGGCCGCTCGGTCCGCGTCCTGCGTGTCGGCGAACAGGTCCGTCATGCCCTGTCGGACGTGCTGATGCGCGGCGATGTGCATGACGATGTGCTGACCAAGCACAGCATCTCGATCACCGAAGTGCGGATGTCGCCCGATCTGCGCCACGCCACCGCCTTCGTGAAAACGCTGGGCGAGGCGGACGAAGCCGTGATCCTGAAGGCGCTGCGCACCAACACCGCCTATCTGCAAAGCGAGGTCGCCCGCCGCGTCAACGCCCGCTTCGCCGCCAAGCTGAAATTCCTGTCGGACGAAAGCTTCGACGAAGGCACGCATATCGACCAGCTGCTGCGCAACCCGCACGTCGCGCGCGACCTGACCGGCGATTGACGCCCCACTTGGTAAGACGTATCTTACCGGTATGAACGCGCGCACCAGAATGTCGTCGAAGGGTCAGGTCGTGATCCCCAAGGAAATTCGCGACGCCCTGCGCCTCGCGCCCGGGGAGATCCTCGATATCGCCCGGGAGGGAAGTCGCATCGTCCTTCAGGCGGCCGAGCCGGAACGCGAGAAGATCAGCTACGAAGAGTTCAAGCGCCGTGTGCCGCGATATGTCGGCCCGCCCATCAGTATCGAGGAAATGGATCTCGCCGTCGCGCGCATGTTCGAGGCACGCGGAAAAGACGTCTGACCAGTGTTGGGCGCAGACACCAATATCCTCGTGCGCCTGATCGTGCGTGACGATGATCTGCAATGTGGCATGATCGAAGAGTTGATGGCGTCCGAACGCCTGTTGGTCAGCCTGTCCGTCATTCTTGAAACGGAATGGGTGCTGCGTTCCTCCTACCGTCAATCACGGATCGAGATCGCCGCCACCTTGACCGAACTGACCGCCGTGGAGTCGCTGGTATTCGAAGCGCGTGGCGATCTGCTGTGGGCGCTGGATCGCTATGCCGCTGGCGCGGATATGGGCGACATGATTCACCTCATCAGCAACCGGGATATGCGGGCCTTCGTCACGCTCGATCGCAAGCTGTCCGTTCAGGCAGGTCCGGATACGCCGCTGCCAATCCGCACGCTCGCCTGATGGCAAAGCTCTATTTCTACTATGCGTCGATGAACGCCGGCAAATCGACGATCCTGCTGCAATCCAGCTTCAATTATCGCGAACGCGGGATGCATACGATGCTGTTCACCGCCGCGATCGACGATCGCTACGAAACCGGCACGATCACCTCGCGCATCGGCCTCAGCGCACCCGCGACCCCGTTCGACCGCACCACCGACATCCGCGCTGCCGCGGAGGCGACCCACGCCATCACCCCCCTCGCCTGCGTCCTCGTCGACGAAGCCCAGTTCCTCACACGAGCGCAGGTGCTGCAACTCGCGCAGCTTTGCGACGAAGTGGATATTCCCGTCCTCGCCTATGGCCTGCGCACCGACTTTCGCGGCGAATTGTTCGAAGGCAGCGCGCATCTCCTCGCGCTGGCCGACACGCTGACCGAGATCAAGGCGATCTGCGCCTGTGGACGCAAGGCCACGATGAACCTGCGCGTGGATGCTGCCGGACAGGGCGTCCGCGACGGCGTACAGACCGAAATCGGCGGCAACGACCGCTATGTGGCGCTCTGCCGCCGCCATTATATGGAGCAATCGCGTGTCCGCTGACATCGCCCGACTGATCGCACCGATCGACGCCCCCGGCCTGCATCTCGAACAACTGGACGACCGCCACCGCGATGCGCTCGGCGCCTTGTGCCCTGCCGACGATGCCGTCTGGGAAATCTACCCGAGCAGCTATGCGCCCGACCGGTTCGATGCCAGCTTCGCCGCGATGCGCGCCGATCCCGGCCGTCGCCCCTTCGCGCTGTTCGCCGATGGCGTGCTGGTCGGCATGTCCGGCTATCTCAACATCGACGCGCCCAACCGCGTGCTGGAAATCGGCGGCACCTATCTTATGCCTGCCGCGCGCGGCACCGGGCTGAACCGACGCATCAAGGATCTGCTGATCGACCGCGCCTTCGCCGCCGGCTTCCACCGCATCGAATTCCGTATCGACATCCGCAACATCCGCTCGATCGCCGCCGTGGAGAAGCTGGGCGCGGTCCGCGAAGGCGTGCTGCGCCGGCAACGCATCACCTGGACCGGCCATGTGCGCGACACCGCGGTCTATTCCATCCTCGCCGACGAATGGCCGGCGCGGCCATGAATGGCTGGCTCGTCATCGACAAACCGCTCGGTCCCGGCTCCACGCAGATCGTCTCCGCGGTCAAGCGCGCATTGCGCAGCGGCGGCTATGCGAAGGTGAAGGTCGGCCATGGCGGCACGCTCGACCCGCTGGCGACCGGCGTCCTGCCGATCGCGCTGGGCGAGGCCACCAAGCTCGCCGGGCGGATGCTCGATGCCGACAAGGCCTATGATTTCACCATCGCCTTCGGCTCCGCGACCGACACGATCGATCTGGAAGGCAAGGTCGTCGTCACCTCGGCCATGCGCCCGACACTGGCGGAATTGCTGGCCATCCTCCCCCGCTTCACCGGCCCGATCGAACAGGTGCCGCCCGCCTATAGCGCGATCAAGATCGACGGCGAACGCGCCTATGACCGCGCCCGCGCCGGCGAAACGTTCGACATCAAGACCCGCGCCGTCACCATCCATGCGCTCACCTGCACCGACGATCCCCCGCCCGATGCGCCGCTCGAAGACATCACGCTCACCGCGCGCGTCTCCAAAGGCACCTATATCCGCAGCCTCGCGCGCGACATTGCGGAGGCGCTCGGCACCGTCGGTCACGTCACCATGCTCCGCCGCACCAAAGCCGGTCCCTTCGCGCTGCATCAGGCGATATCGCTGGACAAACTGGCCGAACTGGGACAGGAAAAGACGGTGCATCTTGCACGCCTGCCGTTGACGGCGGGGCTGGACGACATCCCGGCCTTTCCCGTCAGCCCCGATCAGGCGGCTGCGCTCCGACAGGGGCGCAAGCTGATCGGGATCGCCGTACCGCCCGGCCTCCATCTCGCGCTCGACGCCGGCACCCCCGTGGCGCTGGTCGAACAGGGCGAAACCGGGGTCCGGATCGTGCGGGGTTTCAACATATCGGATGTCGAGGACCAAACATGACGATCACCGCAGAACGCAAGACCGCTCTCATCGCCGAACATGCACGCGGCGAAGGCGACACCGGCAGCCCCGAAGTCCAGATCGCGATCCTGACCGAGCGCATCGTCAACCTGACCGAGCATTTCAAGGGCCACGCGAAGGACAACCATTCCCGCCGCGGCCTGTTGATGATGGTGAACAACCGTCGCAGCCTGCTCGATTATCTGAAGAAGAAGGACGCCACCCGCTATACCGATCTGATCGGCAAGCTCGGCCTCCGCAAGTAACGGAAAAGGCGCCTTCACCGGCGCCTTTTTCATATCGGTTTCCTCCAGATCGGCGGCCCGCCCGGGCGGACGCCGGATAGACAAGGCAGGCGGCAATCCGGCCATCTGCCTCTCAGGCGCGCCAAGGCGTTCCGAACCGCGCGGACCGGCATGTCCGCACCGGCTTCACATCATCGAAGCCGGCCATAGGCCCCGGCCGCATCGGGCGTGCCGGAGACAAGGAAACATATGTTCGATATCCAGAAGAGCGAAATCCAGTGGGGCGGCCAGACCCTGACCCTGGAGACGGGCCGCGTCGCCCGCCAGGCCGATGGCGCCGTTCTCGCCACGCTCGGCGAAACCGTGGTGCTGTGTGCCGTCACCGCCGCCAAGTCGGTGAAGGACGGGCAGGATTTCTTCCCGCTCACCGTCCATTATCAGGAAAAATACAGCGCGGCCGGCCGCATCCCCGGCGGCTTCTTCAAGCGTGAACGCGGTGCCACCGAAAAGGAAACGCTGACCAGCCGCCTGATCGATCGCCCGATCCGCCCGCTGTTCCCGGAAGGTTTCTACAACGAAATCAACGTGATCTGTCAGGTTCTGTCCTATGATGGCGTGAACGAGCCGGACATTCTCGCCATGATCGCCGCCTCGGCCGCGCTCACCATTTCGGGCGTACCCTTCATGGGCCCGATCGGCTGCGCGCGCGTCGGCTTCAAGGATGGGGAATATATCCTCAATCCTTCGAACGAAGCGATCAAGGACAGCGATCTCGATCTCGTCGTCGCCGCCACGCAGAATGCGGTGATGATGGTCGAATCCGAAGCCAAGGAGCTTTCGGAAGAGATCATGCTCGGCGCCGTCGTGTTCGCGCACAAGGCGAGCCGTCAGGTCATCGACGGCATCATCGATCTGGCCGAAAAGGCTGCGAAGGAGCCTTGGGAACTGCCCGCGCTCGACGATAGCGGTGACCTGAAGAAGCAGGTCAAGAAGCTGATCGGCAACGGCCTGACCAATGCTTACAAGCTGACCGGCAAGGCCGATCGCGTCGCCGCCATCGCGGAAGCGAAGAAGGCGATGCACGAGCATTTCAAGGATGCCGACGCCGCCACCCGCATGAAGGCCGCCAAGCTCGGCAAGAAGCTGGAAGGCGACATCGTCCGCACCGCCATCCTGAAGGAAGGCCGCCGTATCGATGGTCGCGACACGAAGACCGTGCGCCCGATCGAATCGATGGTCCACTTCCTGCCGCGCGCCCATGGTTCGGCCCTGTTCACGCGTGGGGAAACCCAGTCGATCGTCACCACCACGCTCGGCACCGCCGATGCGGAGCAGATGATCGATGGCCTGAACGGTCTGCATTATGAGCGCTTCATGCTGCACTATAACTTCCCGCCTTATTCGGTCGGTGAAGTCGGCCGCTTCGGCGCGCCGGGCCGTCGCGAGATCGGCCATGGCAAGCTGGCATGGCGCGCGCTGAACCCGGTGCTGCCGTCGAAGGAGGAATTCCCCTACACGATCCGCGTCCTGTCCGACATCACGGAGAGCAACGGCTCCTCCTCGATGGCGACGGTCTGCGGCGGTTCGCTGGCGATGATGGATGCGGGCGTTCCGCTGAAGCGTCCGGTGTCCGGCATCGCGATGGGCCTGATCCTCGAAGGCAAGGATTTCGCAGTCATCTCCGACATTCTCGGGGACGAGGATCATCTGGGTGACATGGACTTCAAGGTCGCCGGCACGTCGGAAGGCATCACCAGCCTTCAGATGGACATCAAGATCGCCGGCATCACCGAAGAGATCATGAAGGTCGCGCTGGCGCAGGCGCATGAAGGCCGTGCGCACATCCTGGCCGAAATGGCCAAGGCGCTCGACACGACCCGCACCGAACTCTCCGCCCACGCCCCGCGCATCGAAACGATGACGGTGCCGAAGGAGAAGATCCGCGAGATCATCGGCACCGGCGGCAAGGTGATCCGCGAGATCGTCGCCACCACCGGTGCGAAGGTCGACATCGAGGACGACGGCACGATCAAGATCGCGTCTTCGGATCCCGAGAAGATCGCGGCCGCACGCAAGTGGATCGAAGGCATCACGCTCGAAGCCGAAATCGGCAAGATCTATGACGGCAAGGTCGTCAATCTGGTCGACTTCGGTGCGTTCGTGAACTTCATGGGCGGCAAGGACGGTCTCGTCCATGTGTCCGAGATCAAGAATGAGCGCGTCGCCAAGGTCTCCGACGTCCTGTCCGAAGGGCAGGACGTGAAGGTCAAGGTTCTCGAAATCGACCAGCGCGGCAAGGTCCGCCTGTCGATGCGCGTCGTCGATCAGGAAACCGGTGCCGAGCTGGAGGACACCCGTCCCCCGCGCGAAGCCGGCGAGCGTCCGGATCGTGGCCCCCGCCCCGATCGCGGCCCGCGTCGTGACGGCGGCGGCGGCGACCGCCCCGATCGTGGTCCCCGTCGTGAAGGCGGCGATCGCGGCCCGCGTCGTGACCGCAATGACGGCGATCGTCCGGCCCGCAGCAGCAACGAGGAAACAACCTTCGCGCCTGCGTTCCTGACCCGCGAAGACTGATCCTCACCGATCGGACCAAAAAGAAAGGGGGCCGCAAGGCCCCCTTTTTTTTGACTCCCGCGATCGTGGGTCGATCATCGTGCGAAAGTGCTCTGATGACATGAAATCGATCCGTTCATCCTGAGTAGCCATTGAGCTTGTCGAAATGGCGTATCGAAGGACTGCGTGCGGCAGAGACTTCCATACGTGTCTTCGACAGGCTCAATGGCTACTCAGCATGAACAATTCTATATTACGTCATCATGCTTTAGACCGCGATGACTTCAGGTCGATCCAATTCACCACTCATCCTGAGTAGGGACTGAGCGTAGTCGAAGGCCCGTATCGAAGGACGGGTAAAGTGCTTTGATACGCGTCCTCGATACGCCCTTTCAGGGCTACTTGGCCGCTACTCATCATGAACGGATTCGCTTAAAGTCATCATGCTCTAGACGTCCCGTTCATCGAGCCATTGCACGAAGGCGTCCGGACTTTCGAACACATGTCGCAGCACGGGCGGCGAACCGCCGAACATCGCCTCGACGAACCATTGACCGGCAACATCCTCATGCATGTCGCCCAGCCGTGTCAGCACCGCCGCCAGCCGGCCGTCGCGCATCACCAGCACGGCATGATCGTCCGTATCGTTCGTCGCCAGCATGACATTCTGAAAAGCCGTCTCCATCGTCACGCGGCCATGTGCAGATAATCGATATCGAAATCGGCGAGGCGGCGCATCCGCTCCCAATCCCTGATCCGCACGTCGCGCTTGTTGCGTTCGATGATGCCTTCCTGGTTCATGGCCATCAACATGCGGTTGACATGCACTGCCGTCAGCCCGGTCGCATCGGCGATATGTTCCTGCGTCATCGGCAGTTCGAACCGCTCGGGCGATCCCAGCCCCGCCGCTTCCCGCCGCACCGCAAATTCGCACAGCATATGCGCGATCCGCGATTTCGCATCGCGCTGCCCGACATTCAGCACCCATTCGCGGAAGATGGACGCATCTATTAGCGTGTCACGCCATAGCGCGTCCGCAATGGCAGGCCGCTCCCGGCACAGCGCCTGCAACGCCGGCACCGGAATCCACGCCAGCCGCGCGTCCGTCAGCGTCTGAAGCCCGTGATCCGCCCGCGTCAGCATGAGATGCTGAAGATCGAGGATATCGCTCGCCAGATGGAAGGACACGATCTGCCGATTGCCATTGGCGGCAACCTTGTACCGGAAGGCGTAGCCGCTCATCAGGAGGCAGCATTCGCTGACCACATCCCGTTCCCGCACCAGATGCGCGCCGGCACGGGCAGTGGAAAGCCGGAATGGCAGCGCGGCGATCGCCCGATGATCAGCATCATCCAGCGCTGCGAGGCGATCCAGTTTCCGGATCAACGCCGCAAACGCGTCTTCATGGGGTGGCGCCATCTTTCTCCTCGGCAACAGACCGTCTGATACGATCGGCTAACAAAGATGCGCGATCCGTTTCAAGGCGATAGGTCTTAACATCGATGGTGCTAGACCATTGATGTAGAGCGGACGCGACGCGTGCTGACGTTGCTCACAGCAAGGTCATGCGAAGATCCGGACGGCGGCCCGCCCCGCGTGCCGGCACACAGGATGCGTCCGGACCTGCGGCCACACACCAAATTCGAACGATCATCACCGCAAGGGCACGCAATAAACGATCGCCCGGCCATCGCGGCATCCGGCGCTTCGTCCATCGTCGGGAAAAGTGGGGAGCTTCTGTTGCTCGGTGCCCCCCGTACCGCCGGTGTCCGCTTCTGTTGCCCGGTGCGGCCCGAACCGCGCTTTTGTCTGTTTAACTTCGTCCGTTAGGACTTAGTTACGCAGCAATCGCGAGTGCCTCGTTGTCGTTAGCACTTGTGGTTTCGATCGGTTTTACGGCTCAATCAGGCCGGGCAAAAACATCGTCTTTCAACACACGTCGATCCTGGTTCGGCCCCGTCAGGATCGGCGCCCTGCCCCCCGTCTAGGGTCGGAGGGTGGTGCGCCGAAATTGGTGGAGCCGCCGGGTACTGCCCCCGGGTCCGCTGCGTCTATGTCACGACATCATTTATCACCATAGCCAGGCGAACCCGGCACGAGCGATATAGGCGGCCGCGCCCCGGATCGCAACCGCCCGAAATGCGCGCGATCAGAGCGACGGATCGCGGCGACCACGCAATTCGTCGCGGATCTCACGCAGCAGGATCACGTCGGTCGGCTCGACCGGCGTTACCGGCTGTTCGGGCGCCTTCGGGATCGCGCGGTTCACGGCGCGCACCACCAGGAAGATCACGAACGCCACCAGCAGGAAGTTGACCGCCACCGTCGCGAATTCGCCATAGCCGAGCAATGGCGCGCCCGCCTTCTTCAGCGCGGCATAATCGGACAGCGACCCCGCATAGCCCTCCGGCACCGGCCCCAGCAGCAGGAAATAGCTGCTGAAATCCAGCCCGCCGAAGATTCGCCCGATCACCGGCATGATGATGTCGTCGGTCAGTGACGTCACGATCCGCCCGAACGCCGCGCCGATGATGACAGCCACTGCCAGATCGAGCACATTGCCCCGGCTGATAAATGCCTTGAACTCGGAAATCATGTCCGTTCTCCCTGTAAGTACCGTCTCATAACCCGAAGCACGCCGATCCGTCCCACATTGCGACATGGGCGATGCACGTCTAGATGACGGGATCAGAAGGCCGAGGGGAAGTCGTCATGCCGCATCCGTCCGTTCGCAAATTGCTGCTGGCGCCGTTCGCCGCGCTGGCCCTCTCCGCCTGTGGCGTGAACAGCGTGCCGACGGCGGAGGAAAATGCGAAGGCGCGCTGGGCGGATGTCCAGAATGAATATCAGCGCCGGGCCGATCTCATCCCCAATCTGGTCGCCACGGTGAAGGGCTATGCCACGCAGGAAAAGGACGTGCTGACCCAGGTCACGCAGGCCCGCGCCAGCGCCACCGCGATCAACGTGTCGACCGACGACCCCGCCTCGCTGCGCAAGTTCGGCGAAGCGCAGGGCGAATTGTCCGCAGCGCTCGGCCGGCTGATGTCGATCACCGAAAATTATCCGGACCTGAAATCCAATACCAATTTCCTCGCGCTGCAATCCACGCTGGAAGGGACCGAGAACCGCATCGGCATCGCGCGGCGGGATTATAACGAAGCGGTGCAGGCCTATAACACCCGCATCCGCACCTTCCCGGATGCGATCGGCGCGAAGATCTTCTACGGCGCAAAGCCGATGCCGCCGTTCGAGGCGACCACGCCCGGCGCGCAGACCGCGCCCAATGTCAGCTTCGACAAGGCGAGCTGATCGCCATGCGCGCCGCCATGCTCCTGCTGGCATTGCTGTTCGCCAGTCCGGCCGCGGCGCAGACCTTCCCGAAATTCTCGAACCTCGTCGTCGATCAGGCGAATATCCTGCCCCCCGACACCGAAGCCGCGCTCGTCGCAAAATTGGCGGCGCTGCAGAAGGATACCGGCCGCCAACTGGTCGTCGCGACCATCCCCGACCTGCAAGGCTATACGATCGAGGATTATGGCTACCGCCTGGGCCGCAGCTGGGGCGTGGGCGACGCAAAAGCGGATGACGGCGCGATCCTGATCGTCGCCCCGGCCGAACGCAAGGTGCGGATCGAGGTCGGTTACGGCCTCACCCCCTATCTCACCGATACCCTCTCCAGCGTCATCATCAGCACGCGCATCCTTCCCGCCTTCAAGACCGGCGATTATCCCCGCGGCATCGTCGCCGGCACCGATGCGCTGGTCGAACAACTTCGCCTGCCCGCAGCGCAGGCCCGCGACCGCATCGCCAAAGCGGCACCCGCCGCGCGGCAAGGCACCGACTTCCCCGTTGCGGGGATTTTCATCCTGATCCTGATCGTCTTCGTGTTGCTCGCGATGTTCCGTCGCCGGGGCGGCACGGGCCGCACGCATCGTGGCGGTGGAATGCCCGTGATCCTGTGGGGGCCGTCCATCGGCGGCGGAGGCGGCTGGGGCGGCGGCTTTGGTGGCGGATCGAGCGGCGGCGGCGGCTTTTCGGGCGGCGGGGGGGGGTCCTTCGGCGGCGGCGGCGCATCGGGCGGATGGTGACGCGCATGACCGACATGCTCACCCCCGCCGACCGCGCCCGCGTCACCGCCGCCGTCATCGCCGCGGAACAACGCACCGACGCCGAAATCGTGACGATCGTCGCGCCGGCCTCCGACGCCTATCATGACGTCGCCCTCCACTGGGCGATCTTCGCCACCTTCGTGGTCATCGGTGTCGCAGCCATCCGCCCTGACTGGCTGGAAACCCTCCGGACCGTCGCCGATAGCCGCTGGACGACCGCCTCGACCCGAACGGATCTCCTGACCCCGCTCCTGCTGTTCGCCGCAATCACATTCCTCACCGTCCGACTGCTCGCCAGCGTCACCGCACTCCGCACGAGCCTTACGCCCGGTGCGACCAAGGCACGCCGCGTGCGCCGCCGCGCGGTCATGCTGTTCCGCGTCGGCGTCCAGCATCACACGGCGGATCGCAACGGCGTCCTCCTCTATCTTTCGCTGGCGGAACGCCGGGCGGAAATCGTCGCCGACCATGCCGTCCACCAGGCCGTCGCGCCCGAAATCTGGGGCGACATCCTGTCCGATCTGCTAGTCGCCGTCCGCGCCGGGCAACCGGGTGACGGCATGGTCGCAGCCGTCGCCGCGATCGGCGCGACGCTGGCCACCGCCTTTCCCCCCAGCGGCCGCGACGCCGCCGAACTTCCCGATAGGCTCATCCAGCTATGAACGATACGACGCCGGAAATCATGTGGCAGGGCCGCTTCATCACCGTGCGGCGCGACGGGCCTTGGGAATATGTCGGCCGCGCACGCAATATCGGCGCGGCGGTCATCCTCGCGGTCGACGACGGCCATGTCCTGCTGGTCGAGCAATATCGCGTCCCGCTCGGCGCACGCTGTCTGGAACTGCCCGCCGGGCTGGTCGGCGACGAAACGGATGGCGAACCCATCACCGTCGCGGCAGGGCGCGAGCTACAGGAAGAGACCGGCTACCACGCCGCGCATCTCGAACCGCTCGGCCGCTTCGCCTCCTCCCCCGGCATGGTCTCCGAAACCTTCACATTGGTCCGCGCCACCGGCCTGACGCGCGTCTCGGATGGCGGCGGGGTGGAAGGCGAGAATATCGTCGTCCACCGCGTCCCGCTCGCCACCATCGCGGCGTTCGTGGACGATGCGCGGACCAGCGGCATGATGATCGACGTCAAACTACTGCTCCTCCTCGGCGCGGGCATGATCGCCGGCTGACGCCCCGAACGGAACGTCCGGGGTCACCGCGCGTCCTGCACGCACGATGACAACACCCCCCGCCCGCCGCCTGCTCCCCCTGATCCTGGGCGGTACCGCAATCGTTGTCGCTTCCGGCACAGTGGCACTCGCCGCCTTCCCATGGGGCTGGCTCCGCGCGCCGGCCGAACGGCTGCTGTCCGACCGGCTGGGACGCCCGGTGACGATCGCCGCCGCCGATCGCGTCGACAGCTTCGGCTTCACCCCGACCGTGCATCTGAGCGGCGTTCGCGTCGCGCAGGCGACCGGCTCGGCCGGCGGCGATCTTGCCCGCATCGCCGATCTCACCGTGCGGTTCCCGGTCGCGCCCCTGCTCCGTGGCGCGCTGTTGCCGACCATGGTCGACATGGCAGGCCTGCGGCTCGATCTCGCGCGCAACGCCGCCGGCCGCTGGAACTTCGGCAGGGACAAACCGGGCGGCGACGAAGGCGGCGGCGAACTCCCCCGCATCGACACGCTACGCATCCGCGACGGCCATCTCCGCCTCCGCGATGCCCGTCGCGGCCTGGACCTGAACGCCACCCTCGCCGCCGATCGTACCAGCGGCCTGCGCATCACCGGCATCGGCAGCCTGCAAGGCGATCCCGTCAAGGTCAGCGCACGCGGCGGCGCGCTCAATGCGCTCGATCCGAACGCGCGCTACCCCTTCGCGCTCGCCATCGTCTCGCCCCGCGTCGCGCTGTCCGCGCGTGGCAGCATGGATCACGCGCTCGATCTCGATCATTTTCGCGCGCGGGTGGTATCGCGTGGCGATGACCTGAAATCGCTCGACGCCATCCTGCAGGCCGGCATTCCCGCCACTCAGCGTTACGACCTGACCGCCATCGTCCGCCGTGATGCACCAGGCTGGCGTCTCACCGATCTGACCGGCACACTCGGTCGCTCCGATCTTGCCGGCACGCTCACCGTCGACAAGCAGGATGGCCGCACCAAACTCGACGCGAAGATCCACGCCAACCGCTTCGATTTCGACGATCTCGCCTCCGATGAAGCCAAGGCACGCAGCATCGCCCGCACACGCGCCGAAGGCCGCCGCGTCCTGCCCGGCACACGCGTCCGGCTCGACAAACTCGGGCGAACCGATGGCGTCCTGCGCTTCACCGCCACCCATTTGCTCATGCCCCCCGGCAGCCGCTTCGAAAGCCTCGCCGCCACGCTCACGCTCGACCATCGCCGCCTCACGGTCAGCCCGCTCCGCATCGGCCTGACGCATGGCGCGCTCACCGGCCGGCTGGTCGTCGATCATCGCGGCCGCGACCCGAAAGTCGCGATCCGCCTCCTGATGCGCGGCGCGCGGATCGAGGATGTGTTGACCCGCGTATCGGAAGCCTCCGGCCCGCTGGATGGCCGCATCACGCTCGACGGCACCGGATCCACGCTGCGCGCCGCCATGGCCCGGTCGAACGGCACGATCGGCCTCGTCGCGCGCGACGGGCAGGTCGCGCGCACGCTCGCTACGCTCGCGGCGGGAGATCTGCTGCGCGGCGCGGGACTGGCGATCGGCAAGGATCGCGGCACGGTGCCGATCCGCTGCCTTGTCGGGCGTTTTCAGGTCAGGGGCGGCACGCTCACCCCCGCGCCGTTGCTCATCGATACGCCGATCATGCGCGCCGACGCCCGCGGCACGGTGGACCTTTCCACCGAAAGGCTGGCGCTCGCCTTCACCGGCCGATCCAAAAATCCGGACCTGCTGCAATCCGCCGCGCCGGTCCGCATCTCCGGCACGCTGGCCGATCCCAAGCTGGACGTCACCCCGCCCGATCCGCCCGGCCGCAAGCGCGGCCTGTTCGCGAAGATCGGCTCGTTCCTGAAAACCATCCGCACCCGCGGCGACGAAGGACGCGGCACCCCCGCCCCCGATGCGGATTGCGCCCGTCTCGAAACGCTGGCGCTGCGCTGACCGGTCAGAGGATTTCGGCGATCCGCCGCTGAAGCCCCTCGACCGTGAAGGGTTTAATCATCAACTCCATGCCCGGCGCCAGAAAACCGCTGCTCGCCGCCGCCTTCTCGGCATAGCCGGTCATGAACAGGATCTTCAGGTCCGGCCGCACGACCCGCGCCGCATCCGCCAATTGCCGCCCGTTCAGCCCCGGCAGGCCGACATCGGTCACCAGTAGGTCGATCCGCGCGTCGCCTTGCAGGATCGCCAGCCCGGACGGCCCGTCCTCCGCGCTCAGCGTCCGATAGCCCAGATCCGCCAGCACCTCGGTCACCAGCGCGCGCACCGCCGCCTCGTCCTCCACCACCAGCACCACTTCATCCCCGGCGGCGATCCGCGCGACCGGTGCAGCCTCGCCCGGCTCGGACGCCAGCGTTTCGCCCCGGTGGCGGGGCAGATAGAGGCTGATCGCCGTCCCCTCGCCCTCCGTCGAAGCAATTTTGGCAAACCCATTGGATTGGCGCGCGAAACCATACACCATCGACAGGCCCAGACCGGTGCCCTGCCCGATCGGCTTGGTCGTGAAGAAAGGTTCGAACGCCTTGGCCAGCACATCGGCAGACATGCCGGTGCCGCTGTCCGACACGGTCACGCACACATAATCGCCGGGTTCGGTCTCCTGAAACCGATGGGGATCGCTCCCCCCGACCACGACATTCGCGGTCGCGATCGTCAGCCGCCCGCCATCGGGCATCGCATCGCGCGCGTTGATCGCCAGGTTCAGCACCGCGCTTTCCAACTGGTGCGGATCGCACAGCGCCAGCCACACCATGGCGGTCAACGGCATATCCAGCGCGACATCCTCGCCGATCGTCCGCCGCAGCAACTCGGCCATCGCGCCGATCAACCGGTTCGCATCCACCGGTCGCGGATCGATCGGCTGCCGGCGGGAAAAGGCCAGAAGCCGGTGCGTGAGGGCCGCCGCCCGATCCGCCGATGTCATCGCCGTGGCGATATAGCGTTCAACGCCCTCGATCCGCCCGGTGGCCATCCGGCGCTGCATCAGGTCCAGCGATCCGATGATCCCCGTCAGCAAATTGTTGAAGTCATGCGCGATCCCGCCGGTCAGTTGACCGACCGCCTCCATTTTCTGGCTTTGGCGCAGCGTCTCCTCAATCTCCTGCCGCTCGCGCAGCGCGGTATCGATCCGCTCGGCCAGCGTTGCGTTCAGTTCACGCAGCGCCAGTTCGGTCCGTTTCTGTTCGGTGACGTCCTGCCCTTCGGCGAAGATGCTCGTCACCTGCCCGTCCGCGTCGAAGATCGGCTGATAGACCAGATTGACGAAGCGTTGCTCCAGCGCCGCGCCCGACACGCGTTGCAGATCGACCACCACGTCGCGCCCGACAAACGGCTCACCCGTCCGCCGCACGCCGTCCAATATTTCGACGAATCCCTGCCCCGCAATTTCGGGCAGCGCGACGATCAGCGGTTGCCCCGTCACATCCCGATGCCCGACCAGTTGCAGATAGGCTTCATTCACGAATTCAAAGACATGATCCGGCCCGTTCAGCACGCACATGAACCCCGGCGCCCGTTCGAACAGCACGCGCAACCGGTCGCGCTCAGCGGTCCGCTGCTCCACTTCGGACAACAAACCGGCATTGGCCTTCTGCAAGGCCTCCGCCGCCGCCTCGCGCATCAGGACCGCATCGGCCAGCGCCGCCATGCGCCGCCGTTCCGTCTGGTGCGCATCGGCACTGGCCAGACGGGACGAAAGCTGCCCGGCCAGCAATGCGAGATACCCGGCATAATCCGCGTCGAACGGCCGGTGCGGGTTCAGCCCGATCACCATCATGCCCACCGGCGCGTCGCCGCCCTGCCCGGTCAACGGCAGGATCGCCGCGGCCTCGGGCGGTTGCGCCCATGCCCCGGTCGGGAGTGAGTCCATCCCCGCCAGCGCAATCACGGTCTGCGTATCGGGGATCGGCCACGGCGCTTCCCCGCCCCGCGCGATCCACACCGGCGCGGCCCGATGCCCCTCCGGAAAGCCGATCTGCGCGCCCAGTCGCGCACCGCCCGGCTCGTAGAGATAGACCAGCGCGAATGGCAGATCGCGATCACAGCCGGACAGCATCTGCACCACGCCCGCCAGCACGGTCTCCCGGCTGTCCGCCTCGGCCAGTTCGGAGGCGAGGATCCGCAGCGAATCGAACCGGCGTTCCGCGATCACCCGCTCGGTTTCTTCCGAAACCGCGCAGAACAGCCCCTCCACCGCGCCATGATTGCCGATCAGGGGGCTGTAGGAAAATGTATGGTAGGTTTCCTCGGAATAGCCGTTGCGCGACAGGAGCAGCATCAGCGCCCGGTCCCATGTCGCGACCCCGTCTTCATAGACGGTCCGGATCCGCCCCCGAATATCGTCCCAGATCTCGGCCCACAGGATCCGCGTCGGCATCGCCAGTGCGGCAGGATGCTTGTTGCCCAGCGTCGGCCGGTAAGCGTCATTGTAGAAGAAGGCGACGTCCGGCCCCCAGCCCAGCCACATTTCGAACCGGGAGGTGAGCAACAGGCGAAGCGCGACCTTCAGCGCGTCCGGCCAGTCCGCCACCGGCCCCAGCGGCGTCGCCGACCAGTCGGTCGCGCGCATCAGCCGCGCCATTTCTCCATCCCCAATGAAGACGTCCTGTCCCGTTTCCAGCGGGATGTCGCCACCCTCAGGCGACAAGGGATAGGCCATGATTCGATATCCTGAAAGCGCCACGGGTCGCTGCACATCACGGCTTCCGGGTATCGAACGATCCTGGTCCTGCACGGATCCGGCGCTGCACCGCCGGTCGAAAAAGGAAGGGGCGTACCGGCCGGAACCGGAACGCCCCGATCCGGATCAGGCGTGCTGCCCGCCGCCCGCGCCCCAGCCGCCTTCACCCAGCAGCCATTCCCAGATGCCCTTTGCAGGCTTTTTCGCTTTACCCATGATGTTTCCCCTTGACCGTCGCACGGTCGGAACCCGGCGACGGACAAATTCTAGGGGTAAAAGAACATGGTTAGCAAGATGTTAACGATGTCAGGCCGCCGCCTTCCGCCGATCGCGCAGCAACAGCCGGCTCAGCGCGGTGAACTTCATCGGACGTCCCGTCAGATAGCCCTGCACCTGATCGCACCCCATGGATCGCAGCGCGTCCAGCGTCTCCGCCCGCTCCACGCCCTCCGCCACCACCGTCTGCCCCAGCGAATGCGCCATTGCGATCGTGGAACGCACCATCACCGCATCGCTGTGGCTCTGCGTGATGGCGTCCACGAAGCTGCGATCGATCTTGATCTCGTTCGCCGGAATCGTGCGGAGATTGTCCAGATTGGAGAAACCCGTCCCATAATCGTCGATCGACAGCCCGATCCCGCACCCACGCAACGCATCAAGCACCGCCACCGATCGCGCATGGCCGGACAGGGCGGCCGTCTCGGTGATCTCCAGCGTCAGCCGCCGCGGATCCAGCGCGTAGCGGCGCAGCAACGCCATGACATTGGCCACTAGATCGGGATCGTCGAGCAGCCGCACCGACAGATTGACCGCAATGCCGAACGTCATGCCATGCCCGTTGACGATCGCCGCCGCGCGGATCGCGGTTTCCAGCACATGATAGGTCAGCTTGCCGATCCGGTTCTGCTGCTCCGCCACCGGGATGAAGTCGACCGGGCTGATCGGTCCCTTCTCCGGGTGCGTCCAGCGCACCAGCGCCTCCGCCCCGATCACGCGCCCCGACCGCAGATCGATCTTCGGCTGATAGGCGACGCCGATCTCCCCCGCATCGATCGCCGCATCCAGCCGGGTCAGCAGGGACAGCTTCCACCGCGAATCGCTCGCCTCCACCGGTTCGTGCAGCATCCAGTGCAGCCCGGCGACACCCGCCGCATCGGCCGCCATCAACGCACCACCCAGCCGGTTGAACGGGGACAATCCGGTCTCCGCCGCCACCCCGAAGGAGATCGCCAGATCGACATGCCGGTCGCCCACCGCGACGGCATTGCGGAACAGCGCCTGCAACGCATCGAACTGGTCGGAAATCGACGCGACCGATCCATGCGGGATCAGCCAGGCGAAGATCCCCTCATCGCCGTGGTAAATGGTCGCATCATTGCTGCCAAAGGCCAGCCGCCGTGCGATCTGCGCGACCAGCGCCTGTTCATGATCGGCCGGCAGCGACGCCGCGATTTCGGGAAAATTGCGGACACGGGCGGCGACCAGCGCCATGTCCGGTTCGCTTCCCACCTCCCGCAGCGCCTTTAGATTGGGCAGCCCCGACACCGCATTCACGATCCCGCGTTCGCGCCACGACCGGCGATAGCGCGACCAGAGGAGCCATGATCCGGTCGACACCACCAGCAGGATCGTCGGGATGATATCGACGAACGCCATGCGCGCATCCAGCAGGAAGGGCAGCCCGATCGCCCCCGCCAACGCCGCCGCGTAACATGGCACCGCAAATCGCCGCGTCCGCAGGAACAGCGCAGCGACCATCAGGATCCACGCGATCGGAAACGGCACATACCAGGGCAGTTCCACCGGCGGCCCCGCGATCAGCGTCTCCGCACCCAGCGCATGGAGGAAGACGCCCGGGATCAACCCGACCGTGGGCGCGACATAGGCATGGTCAAGTTGCGCGGACGTAATCCCCACCAGCACGTCATGTCCGGCTATGGCGAACGGTGCCGCCCGCCCCCGCAGGATCGTGATCGCGCTCACCACCGGAATCGATCCGACCCGGATCGAATAATCCAGCGGAAAGGTCCGATCGTCCTCCGCCGCGACACCGGCCATCTCCGCCGCGAAACCCGTATAGCGGTTCCCCGCCACCTGCATCGCGAAGGGCAGCCGCCGCACCACGCCCGTGCGATCGAAATGCACGCTGATATTCGCGATCCTGCTATGTGGCCGCAAATTGGCCGCCGGCAGCACGTCCGTCCGCCGGTGCGTGATGGGATCGATCTGGAACCAGGCCGGCAACACCACTTGCGCCCGCGACCGCGCGATCGCATCGACCAGCAGCCGATCCTCCTGCCGGGTTGATCGCGTCGTGAAGCTCATGTCCAGAAAGATACGCCGCGCGCCCAGCGCGTTCAGCCGGTCGATCAGCGCCGCATAATGGCGTCGCCGCAGCGGCCATTCCTGCAGCCCTTCCACGGTCGGCTCGTCGATGCCCACCACCACGATCCGGCCGGACGCGGCATGTTGGCGCACGGTATCGCGCAGCGTCCGCCATGGTGCCTCGATCGGTGTGCCCGCGTCGGCGAGGCCGAACAGCACGCACAGCAACGTGATCCACCACAGCGCCCTGCGCCGCGGATCCCGCTTCGCCGTCCGGTTTCGGAAACGTGCCAGCAAATTTGGTCGTCGGTCCATCGCCGACCGGATTGCAGGTCAAGTCTTATGAATTGCTCAATGATCGGGCTGAGTACGACCAAGGGATGCCCCGCCGTAACGATAGGGAACGCGCGATGTCAGCGGCGATCCGGATCCGTTTCCGCACGGATCGCCCGGAACTCGGATTCCGCCTTCCAGCCCGGCCATGTCCGGCTGTTCATCAGCCCGGTCGCGATATCACGCACCAGCCCGACATCCGCCGCCGCCCCGCGCAGATCCCACCGCGCATCCCAAGCGTCGCAGGGCTGATGGTAACAGGCCATATAGCCCTTCAGCCATGCATCGCCTGCGGTCCGGCCGCCCTGCACCAGATCGGGTCCACCGCTGATCGCCATCAGCAGCAAGGTCGGTACGCCCCGCCGCGCGAGCGAGAAATGATCCGCGCGGTAGAACAGCCCCCGCTCCGGCAGCGCCTCCGGCGTCACCGTCCGCCCCTGCGCCGCCGCCGCGCGCACCAGATCATCCTCCAGCACATTCTGCCCCTGCCCGACCAGCATCACGTCGCGCGAGGGTCCGGCGGTCTGGAGAATATCCAGCGTCAGGTTCGCCACCGTCTTCGCGATCGGATAGACCGGATCGACCGCATAGGCTTCCGATCCCAGCAGCCCGCGCTCCTCCGCCGTCCACAACGCGAAGACCAGGCTGCGTTCCGGCTTCGGCCCGGCGGCAAAGCCCCGCGCCAGTTCCAGCACGCCCGCCACGCCCAGCGCATCGTCATTCGCACCGGCGCGCACCGTCCGCCCCTCGGCATCCGGCTTGCCCTTGCCATAGGCATCCCAATGCGCCCCGAACAGGATCGTCTCGTCCGGATGCCGCGTGCCCGCGATCTTCGCCAGCACGTTGCGGCTTTCCACCCGGCTGTGCGTCACCGGCAAGTCCGCCGAAAAGCGTTGATCCTTCAGCACCACCGGCCGAAATGCCGCCGATCGCGCCTGCACACGCAGCTTGCCCAGATCCAACCCGGCGCGCGCGAACAGCGCGTCCGCCGCCTGTTCCTCGATCCACCCCTGCAACGGCACCCGCGCATTCGGATCGCTACGGACGATATCGTAATTCTCGCCCCCCGGCGCGATCACCGTGCTCCAGCCATAGCCCGCGCCGGGCGTGTCGTGCACGATCAGCGCGGCGATCGCGCCCCGCCGCGCCGCTTCCTCATATTTATAGGTCCAGCGGCCATAATAGGTCATCCGCCGATCGCCGAACTTGGCCTTGGCGTCGTCGCCGGCCTGCGCCTCGAAATCCGGATCATTGACCAGAAAGACCGCGACCTTCCCCTTCAGGTCGACGCCCTTATAATCGTCCCAACCGCGCTCCGGTGCGCTGACGCCATAACCCACGAACACCATCGGTGCGTCCTTGATCGCCACCCGATCCGCCGCCCGCACCGTGCTGACATAGATTTCGCGCGCCTGCGCCATCGGCGTGCCGGAGATCGCCATCGTGCCGCCCGCGCCGATCTGCGTCCGCACCAGCGGCACCGGCTGCGTCCATTGCCCGTCGCGCCCGCCCGGTTGCAGGCCCATCGCCTGATACTGCGCGACCAACCACTCAACCGTCTTCGTCTCGCCCGCCGTCCCCGGCGCACGCCCTTCGAACGCATCGGACGCAAGGATCTTCACCGATGCCGACAGACGCTCGGGCGAAATCGACGCAGGTGCCGCGGCCCATACGCTTCCCGAACAGACCAGCGCGCCTGCCAACAAGGTTCCGATTCGCTTCACAGGCATGTCCTCCGCCGGTCGTCCGGCGTCGGGTTACACCATCCGGTGTCGCTGCCTAACCCCTTGCGATGCCTGCACGCCCGTCAACGAACCGCCTGCATCGCCTCCGGCGTCGGCAGCAGGATCGGCGGCAGCGCGCGGAAGGCCGGGCGCGCGAGCAGATAGCCTTGCACATAACGGATCCCGATCGCCTGCACCGCCGCCAGCTCCTCCGCCGTCTCGATGCCCTCGGCCACCACCGTCACGCCCAGCGCGGTGCACATCCGCACCACCGCATCCACGATCATCCGCCGGGGCAGGCTGCTATCCAGTCCCCGCACCAATTCCATGTCCAGCTTCACATAATCGGGCTGGAACCGCGCCAGCAATGTCAGCCCCGAATGCCCCGCACCGAAATCGTCCAATGCAGTGCCAAACCCCATTTCCCGATAGGCCGCGACGATATTGGCGACATGCGCCGGATCGCGCATTTCCTCATTCTCGGTGAATTCGAACAAAAGCCGCTCGGTCGGAAACTGCACCGCCGCCGCCGTCGCCAGCGTCAACCGGATGCACGCTTTCGGCGAATAGACCGCATTGGGCAGGAAGTTGATCGACAGCCGCGCCCCGCTGTCCAGGATCCCCGCCGCCACCGCACCCTCGATCGCCGTCACGCGGCACCGCTGGTCGAACGCATAACGCAGATCGTCCGACACCGCCGACAGCACGCTATGCGCCGATTCCCCGTTCGCGCCACGCACCAGCGCCTCATAGGCGAAGGGAAGCCCCGTCTCCATGTCGACGATCGGCTGGAACGCCATCGCAATCTCGAACGGCAGGGGCGCACCGTCGCGACAGGCGGAACAGGCGGAACAGGCGGTGGGGGATGCGGATGCGGCGGACAGGATCTCAGCGGTCATGTCGCATCCGTCGCACGAAAAAGTAAATCAAATCGGCAATTGATCCGAATCAACCGCCGCTGCCTTTCCCCGTGCGACACGCGACCGTTACGAAGGCAGGCTGACAGGCGCGATTGTTCCCGCTATGGTCCGCTTCAGATGTCCGCCGATGATCTCTTCGCCAGCGCGCCCGCCACCAGTTCGGGCAATTATGATGCATCGTCGATCGAGGTGCTGGAGGGGCTGGAACCCGTCCGTCGCCGCCCGGGCATGTATATCGGCGGCACCGACGAACGCGCCTTCCACCATCTCGCCGCCGAAGTGCTCGACAATGCGATGGACGAGGCGGTCGCCGGCCACGCCAACCGCATCGATGTCGCACTGGCCGCGCGCAACCGCCTGACCATCGTCGACAATGGCCGCGGCATCCCGGTCGATCCGCACCCGAAATTCCCGGACAAGTCCGCGCTGGAAGTGATCCTCACCACGCTCCATTCGGGCGGCAAGTTCAGCGACAAGGCCTATGCCACCTCCGGCGGTCTCCACGGCGTCGGCGTGTCCGTGGTGAACGCGTTGTCCTCCGATACGGTGATCGAGGTCGCGCGCAACCGCCACCTCTACCGCCAGACCTTTTCGCGCGGCCTCCCCACCAGCACGCTGGTCGAAGTCGGCGCCGCCCCCAACCGGCGCGGCACCAGCGTCGCCTTCACCCCGGACACCGAGATTTTCGGCGACACCGCCGGATTCAAGCCCGCGCGGCTCTACCGGCTCGCCCGGTCCAAGGCCTATCTCTATGCCGGCGTCGAGATCCGCTGGCGCTGCGATCCTGCGCTCATCACCGACGATACGCCGGCCGAGGCCAGTTTCCAGTTTCCCGGTGGCCTCGCCGATTATCTGCGCGAACAGCTTGGCGACCGCGAAACCGCGACCAGCAGCTTCTTCGCTGGCAAGACCGATTTTCCCGGCACCGCCGGCCGGGTCGAATGGGCGGTCGCCTGGCCGCTCTGGTCCGAAGGCTCCTACACTTATTATTGCAACACCATCCCCACGCCCGATGGCGGCACGCACGAACAGGGCCTGCGCGCCGCGCTGACCAAGGGCATTCGCGCCTTCGGTGCGCTGGTCGGCCAGAAAAAGGCCACCGACATCCAGGCGGAGGACATCGCCGTCGGCTGCGAACTGATGCTGTCGGTCTTCATCCGCGATCCGCAATTCCAGAGCCAGACCAAGGACCGGCTGACCAGCCCCGAAGCCGCGCGGCTGGTGGAAAATGCCGTCCGCGATCATTTCGATCATTATCTGACCGACGACATGAACCGCGGCCGCGCGCTGCTCGGCTTCGTGCTCGACCGGATGGACGAACGCCTGCGCCGCAAGGCGGAGCGCGAGGTCAAGCGCAAGACCGCGACCAGCAAGCGCTCGCTCCGCCTGCCGGGCAAGCTCACCGACTGCGCATCGGACAGCCCCGCCGGCACCGAATTGTTCATCGTCGAAGGCGACAGCGCCGGCGGCTCCGCCAAGCAGGCGCGCGACCGCAAGACGCAGGCCGTCCTCCCCATTCGCGGCAAGATCCTCAACGTCGCCTCCGCCAACCGCGCCAAGATCGGCGCGAACAGCGAAATCGGCGATCTGATCCAGGCACTTGGCTGCGGCACCGGCAAGAATTGCGATCCCACCGCGCTCCGCTACGAACGCATCGTCATCATGACCGACGCCGATGTTGACGGCGCGCATATCGCCACGCTGCTGATGACCTTCTTCTTCCAGGAAATGCCCGATCTGGTCCGCCGCGGGCATCTCCATCTTGCCCAGCCCCCACTCTACCGCCTCACCGCCGGCGGCAAATCCGCCTATGCGCGCGACGACGCGCACCGGGCCGAGCTGGAAAAGCACAAAGATTTCCGCAACAAGAAGGTCGACGTCTCGCGCTTCAAGGGCCTTGGCGAAATGAACCCGCAGCAATTGCGCGAAACCACCATGGATCCGAAAAGCCGGTCGATGCTCAAGATCGTCCTGCCTCAGGACTATGAAGACCGCGCCATCGTCCGCGATCTCGTCGACCGCCTGATGGGCAAGCACCCCGAACACCGCTTCGCCTTCATCCAGGCCAACGCCGCCAAACTCGACGAAGACGCCATCGACGCGTGAGGGGGGCGACGGCCTAAGCCTTTGCCCAAGAGAACCGCCCATCCCGAGCGCAGTCGAGGGACCGACCGAGCGAAGCCGAGGTCGCCAACCTCACCCTTCTCGACTTCGCTCGAAGAAGTCCCTCGACTGCGCTCGGGATGGACGGACTGCTAAACTGTCAGCTCCCCTCAAGCCCCCCTCGGCACCCGCAGCATAGCCCCCGCGGCCAGCACCATCACCCCCGCCGCGATCAGCATCGCCCACACCGCATCGCCGGGGAAGAAACGCCGCATCACCTCCCCCATCACCGATGACACCACCAGTTGCGGCAGCACGATAAAGATATTGAACAACCCCATATAAACACCGAATTTTCCGCCCGGCAGCGCCCCCGATAAAATCGCATAGGGCATGGTCAGGATCGACGCCCACGCCACCCCGATCAGCGCCATCGATCCCAGCAGCACCCACGGATCGCGCACGAACAGAAACGAAGCGAACCCCGCCGCCCCCGCCAGCAACCCCGCGACATGCGTATCCCGCCGTCCGATCCGCGCCGCCAGCCGCGGCAGCACGAACGCCCACAGGGTCGCAACCCCATTATAGACAGCGAACATCACTCCGACCCAGTTCGCCCCCGCATTATAGGCGATCCCGCTCGTATCGGTCGCACCAAAGGCCCGCGCCGTCACGATCGGCGTGGTGTAGATCCACATGATGAACAGCGCCGACCATGTGCAGCACTGCACCAGCGCCAGCTTCCGCATCACGTCCGGCATCGCCGACAGATCCGCGATGATCTGCGCCAGCACATGATCGCCCCGCCCGCGCCGCGCCAGTGCCGACGCCGCCAGCAGCGCGATGCCATAGCCGATCAGCCCGAATCCGAGCAGATAGACCGGCCGATCCAGCCCGAACCGCGCCACGCCCGCGATCACGATCGCCCCCGCGGCGATCCAGAGCGGTGCCAGCCGCACCCCCACCGCCCGCACGCCGCTCCCTCCGGCATCGGGAACCACATCGTCCTCGAACGCCGCCATCTCGGCCGGCGAATATTCTCGCGTGGTCACCACCGTCCACAACACCGCGATCAGCAGCGCCGCCCCGCCCAGATAGAAGCCGTAGCGTACCGAATCCGGCACCACACCCGCCGCCGCGCTGTTCGCCACGCCGAAGACATCGGTCAACACCAGCGGCGCCACGCTGCCGACCAGCGCCCCCGCCCCGATGAACGCGGTCTGGAACGCGTAGCCCGCCGTGCGCTGCGTCCCCGCCAGCATGTCGCCGACAAAGGCGCGGAACGGCTCCATCGCCACGTTCAGCGATCCGTCGAGGATCCACAGCAACGCCGCCGCCACCCATAGCGCCGGCGCATTGGGCATGGCGAACAGCGCCAGCGTCGCCAGCACCGCCCCCGCCAGAAAATACGGCCGCCGCCGCCCCAGCCGCCCCCAGGTGCGGTCGCTATAATGGCCGATCACCGGCTGAACCAGCAGCCCCGTCAGCGGCGCCGCGATCCACAGAAAGGCCAGATCGTCGATCGACGTTCCCAGCGACTGGAAGATCCGGCTGACATTCGCATTCTGCAACGCGAACCCGATCTGGATGCCGAAAAAGCCGAAGGACAGATTCCACAGCCCGCTGAAACTTTGCCTCGGTTTTTCCATCAGTCGTCCTGCGCTTGCGGCGCGGAGGATCGCCGGACGACAAGATGCGTAGGCAGCACCTCGCTCTCCACCACGTCACCCCGCACCCGCGCCAGCAACCGGTTCACCAGCCGCCGTCCGGCCATGCCGACATCCTGCGCCACCGTAGTCAGCGCCGGATTGGCCAGCCCCGCCGCCGGAATATCGTCGAACCCGACCACGCCGATCCGCCCCGGCACGTCCAGCCCCGCCTCCGCCAGCACGCGCAGCGCCGCCAGCGCGATCATGTCGCTCGCCGCCACGATCGCGTCGAACGCCACCCCGCGCGTCAGCAAATGCCGGGCCGCGCGCAGCCCGTCCTCCTCGGTCGAGATCGCCCCCACCTGCAATGCGGGATCGATCGCCAGTCCCGCTTCCGCCAGCGCCTCGGCATAACCGCGATGCCGGTCCTGAAATTCGGGATAATGATCGGTCGCATCGCCCAGAAAGGCGATCCGCCTGCGCCCCTGCGCGATCAGGTGCCGCGTCGCCGCCCGCGCGCCCGCCACATTGTCGCACCCGATGGTCAGCCCCGGCTGCCCCGCGCGCACCGATCCCCAGCGCACGAAATGCGTCCCCTGCGCGACCAGCCGTTCCAGCCGCGCGCGATACTCCGCATAATCGCCATAGCCGAGCAGGATCACGCCGTCCGCGCGATGGCTGTCCTCATAATCGACATGCCAGTCGCTCGCCATCTGCTGGAACGACACCAGCAAATCATAACCCTCCGCCGCGCAGGCCGACATGATCGATCCCAGCATCGCCAGGAAGAAGGGATTCACCACCGTATCGTCGGGCGGCGGATCGCGGAACAGCAGCAGCGCCAGCGTCTTTGTCCGCCCGCTGCGCAGGTTCGAAGCCGCCCGGTCCACCGTATAATGAAGCTGATGCGCGATCGCCTCGATCCGCTGCCGGGTCGCGGCGCTCACCGTCGGGCTGCCGCGCAGGGCGCGCGAGACGGTCGGCTGCGAAACCCCCGCCAGTTGCGCAATGTCGAACGAGGTCGGCTTGCGTATCATCCTGTCCGACCTCCCTTTTCTCACCGTCTGACGCGGCCCGATCGACGACACCCTATTCGCACGCGCGCGTCAATCGCGATCACCGCGCGATGCGCGCCGTCTCGCTGCAAACCGCGTGAATACGTATGCGCTGCCATTGGCTTGCCTCCCGTTGCCCCGCAAACAGCGCAGCGACGGACCCGCCCGAAGGTCGGCAACACAGAGGAGAGGCCCATGCGCCCATCGATCCGCGGACGGCTTTCCAGCCTCGCCGCCACCGCCATGTCCCTGATCCTGACCGTCGCCACCCCGGCCGCCGCCGCGCCCTCCTATCGCGATCGGCTTCCGCAGGACGAGGTCATCTATTTCGTCCTCCCCGACCGCTTCGAAAATGGCGATTCCGGCAATGACCGCGGCGGGCTGACGGGCGGCCGTTTGCAGACCGGTTATGATCCGACCGCCAAGGGCTTCTATCATGGCGGCGACCTGAAGGGCCTGACCGCCCGGCTCGATTATCTCCAGTCGCTCGGCATCACCGCGATCTGGCTCGGCCCCATCTTCCGTAACAAACCCGTACAGGGCGCGCCCGGCCATGAAAGCGCGGGCTATCATGGCTATTGGATCACCGACTTCACCGCGGTCGATCCGCATTTCGGCACCGCCGCCGACATGACCCGCTTCGTCGATGCCGCCCATGGCCGCGGGATGAAGGTCTATATGGACATCATCGTCAACCACACGGCCGACGTCATCCAGTATCGCGAATGCGCGGAGGGCAGCGCCTGCCCCTATCGCAGCCGGGCGGACTATCCCTATCAGCGGCGCGGCGGCGTCGCCGGACCACCCATCAACCCGGGCTTCGCGGGCGACGACGACCGCAGCCCGGCCAATTTCGCGAAACTGACCGATCCCCGCTGGGCCTATACCCCCTATGTCCCCACCGCCGAACGCAGCGTGAAGGTGCCCGCTTGGCTCAACGACCCGATCCATTATCATAATCGCGGCGACTCCACCTTCGTCGACGAAAGCGGCACCGAAGGCGACTTTTCCGGGCTGGACGATCTGATGACGCAGGATCCGCGCGTCCTGTCCGGCATGATCGACATCTTCGGATCGTGGATCGACCGCTATAAGGTGGACGGCTTCCGCATTGATACCGCGCGCCATGTCGAACCCGCCTTCTGGCAATCCTTCGCCCCCGCCATGGTCGCGCGCGCCAGGGCCAACGGCATCCCCAACTTCCACATCTTCGGCGAAGTCGCGGGCGACACGATGGACCCCGGCTATCTCGCCCGCTTCACCCGCGTCGACACACTGCCCGCCGTGCTGGATTTCGCCTTCCGCTGGGGCGTGACCGATGTCGTCGCGGGCAACAAACCGACGCGCGAACTGGCGGCATTGTTCGATGGCGACGCGCTCTACGAAGGCGGCGTCGATCGCGCGCTGACGCTGCCCACCTTTCTCGGCAATCACGATCAGGGCCGCTTCGCCCACGACGTCCGCCGCCTGAACCCGAAGGCGGACGATGCGGAAATACTCGCCCGCGTCCGTCTGGCCCACGCCATGCTGCTCACCTTGCGCGGCGTCCCGACCATCTATGCCGGCGACGAACAGGGTTTCGCGGGCGACGGCGCGGATCAGGACGCGCGCGAGGACATGTTCCCCAGCCGCGTCGCGGTCTATAACGACAACCGACTGGTCGGCACCGCCGCCACCACCGCGACGGCCAATTTCGACACCACACACCCGCTATTCCAGCAGATTGCCACGCTGTCGAAGATCCGGCGTGCCCACCCCGCGCTCACCCGTGGCCGCACGCTGGTCCGCGCGCGCGGTGACGGCCCCGGCCTCTTCGCGGTGTCCCGCTTCGATCCCGACACCGGCGGGGAAATGCTGTTACTCTTCAACACCTCCGCCCGACCGCTGACGCAGGCGGTGCAGGTCGAAACCACCTCCACCCGCTTCACGCCGCTCGCCGGCAATTGCGCGCCCCGCGCCGCCGCCCCCGGCAGCGTCGCGGTCACGCTCCCACCCTTCGGTTTCGCCATCTGCGCCGCCCGCCCTCGCGACTGACGGCGCGCAAGACCTACAGGCTGTCCCAGTCGATCGGACCATCCTTCGCGATCGTCCGCGACTGGTCCGCCATCGGATATTTCAGTCCGGTCGCGCAGTTGAACAGCAGCACCCGGTCTTCCGCCGCCACACGCCCGTCCGCCCGCGCCTTGGCATAGGCTGCAAACGTCGCCCCGCCTTCCGGACACAGCAACAACCCTTCCTCACGCCCCACTTGGTCGACCGCCCCCAATATCTCCGCATCCGACACGGTGATCCCGAACCCGTTGCTGGCGCGCACGGCATCCAAAATCAGGAAGTCTCCCACCGCCTGCGGCACGCGGATCCCCGCCGCCACCGTATGCGAATCAGTCCACCGCGTCGCATGGCGCTCGCCCTGCTCCCATGCCCGCACGATCGGCGCGCAGCCTTCCGCCTGCACCGCCACCATGCGCGGCCGCTCGGGGCCGATGAAGCCGATCGCCTCCAGCTCGTCGAACGCCTTCCACATGCCGATCAGCCCGGTGCCGCCCCCCGTCGGGTAGAAGATGACATCCGGCAGCACCCAGCCCAATTGCTCGGCCAGTTCCAGCCCCATCGTCTTCTTGCCTTCGATCCGGTACGGCTCTTTCAGCGTCGACAGATCGAACCAGCCCCGCGCCTTCGCGCCCTGCCCCACCAGCTTCCCGCAATCGTCGATCAGCCCGTCCACCCGGTACACGCGCGCACCCTGCGCCGCGATCTCACGCACATTGATCTCGGGCGTATCCGCCGGGCAGAAGATGACCGCCTCGATCCCGCAGCGCGACGCATAGGCCGCCGCCGCCGCCCCGGCATTGCCATTGGTCGGCATCGCGATCGTCGTTACGCCCAGCGCCTTGGCCATGCTGATCGCCATCACCAGCCCGCGCGCCTTGAACGATCCGGTCGGCAGCCGCCCCTCATCCTTCACGAGCAACGCCGCCGCGCCCATCGCGCGGCCGATCGTCTCCAGCGGCACGATCGGCGTCATCGTCTCGCCCAGGCTGACGATGTCCGCGCACTCCCGCACCGGCAGCATCTCGCGATACCGCCAAAGATCCCCCGGCCGTGCGGCCAGCTTCGCCTTGTCCAGCGCGCCGCGCACACCGTCCAGATCATAGCGCACCAGCAATGGTCGCCCGACCGGCGACAAGCCATGCAACTGGTCCGCCGCGAAGCGTTCGCCCGTCATCGAACATTCCAGATGGGTGACGAAGGTCGGGCGCTCGGTCGTCAGATTCTCGTCATGCAACATGGTTCGGCTTTCCTGATTATCGCGCTGTATTAACACGCGATCTTCCAAAGACGACCCATCGCCCCGCCCAAACGCCGTTCGGTTCGAGCCGGTCGAGAACCTCGCGCAACGTTCTCGACACGCTCGAACCGAACGGCGTGCGAGAGATTTCGCTTGAATGCCTTCATCGATGCCCGGATGAGAAAGCCGCATCACGGGACGACGCACCATCACCGACCAAACGAACCATCCGGCGATCCTGAACCATGTCGCGATCATCGGCGGCGGGTTCGGCGGTGCCTTGCTGGCGGTCAACCTGCTCCGCCATGACGGCCCACGCGCCACGCTGATCGAACGCCGCCCGCAAGCCGGCCTCGGCGTCGCCTACTCCGCCGCGCATCCCGATCACCGGCTGAACGTCCGCGCCGGCAATATGAGCGCGCTGCCCGACGATCCCGGTCACTTCCAGCGCTGGCTGGCGACCCATCATCCCGAACATGCCGACGGCTTCGCGCCCCGCCTGATCTACGGCACCTATCTTTCGGAACTGCTCGCCGAATCCGCCGCCAGATCCAATGGCCGCCTGACCATCGTCCGGGCCGACGCCACTGCGCTGTCCGTCACCGATGCCGGCACCATCGTCCGGCTCGACGACGGCACCGACATTGCCGCCGACGCCGTGGTCCTCGCCACGGGCAATCTCCCGCCCCACACCCCACACGGCGTCGATCCCGAGACGCTCGGCGCCAATCGCTACGCCGCCGATCCATGGGCAGCGGACGTCGCGGACGGACTGACCGACGACGACACCGTGCTGCTCCTCGGCGGCGGGCTGACCATGGTCGATGTCGCCCTGCTGCTCGATGCGCGCGGCTTTCGCGGTCGAATCATCGCCCTGTCGCGGCGCGGTCTCCTGCCGCGCACGCATGGCGATGTCGTCCCCGCCCCGCTGGCCGAACGCCCGCTCGGCCCGATGTCGGCCTTGCTCCGACAGGTCCGCGCCGCCGCCCGCACCGCCGGCTGGCGCGCCGCGGTCGATGCGCTGCGTCCGCACACCCAGTCGCTCTGGCGCGGTACCGATCCCGCAGACCGCGCCCGCTTCCTCCGCCATCTCCGCCCCTGGTGGGACGTTCACCGCCACCGCCTCGCCCCGCAGGTCGCCGAACGGATCGCCACGCTGCGCGCCGAAGGCCGCCTGACGATCGTCGCCGGCCGGCTGGACGCGATCACGCCGGACGGCACCGGCACCCGCCTCGAGTATCGCCCGCGCGGCAGCGACACCATCGTTACCGAACATATCCGCCGCATCGTCAACTGCACCGGCCCGCTCGGCGATATCGGCCGCACCACCGAACCCTTGCTTCGGGGCCTGCGCGAACAGGGCCTGATCCGCCCCGATCCACTCCGCATCGGCATCGACGTCGATCCGCAATCCGCCACGCTGGCGGCAGACGGCACCGCGTCCGACCGCCTCTTCGCCATCGGCCCGATGACGCGCGGCACCTTCTGGGAAATCGTCGCCGTCCCCGACATCCGGCAACAGGTCTGGTCGGTCGCGCGCCGCCTCTCGAACGCCATGTGGGTCGGCGGCGAAGGGCTTTAACCCGCCGTCGCGTGCGTCTGCGTACCCCAGTTAAACACCACATCCTCCGACCGGACATCGCCCGGCTCAAGATCCGGCAGTTCCTCCAGTTCGGCATAAAGCGGTGCGAAATCGGTTTCGACCGCCGCCTTCAGCAACGCATCGAAGCTCGGGATCACGAAATAGCCTTGCTGAAAGTCGTCGATCCGGTATCGCGTCCGCATCACGCGTTTCAGGTTGAACCCGATCCGGTTCGGGCTTTCACTCTCCAGCGCGAACCGGCTTTCGCCCGCGCTCGATACGATCCCCGCGCCATAGATGCGCAGCGCCCCGTCCTCGCGCACCAGCCCGAATTCGACCGTATACCAGTAAAGCCGCGCCAGCTTGTCGAGCGCGCCAAGCTGCATCGCCCGTTGCCCGCCCTGCCCGTAAAGCTGGATGAAATCCGCGAACACCGGATCGGCCAGCATCGGCACATGCCCGAACACGTCATGAAAGACGTCCGGCTCCTGCAGATAATCGAGCTGGTCCGGCCGCCGGATGAAATTGCCCGCCACGAACCGCCGGTTCGCCAGATGATCGAAGAACACCGCGTCCGGCACCAGCCCCGGCACCGCCACCACCTGCCACCCGGTCGCCGCCATCAGCCGTTCGGACAATTCGTCAAAGTCCGGAATGCCCGGCCGCGACAATTTCAGGACGTCCAGCCCCTTCAGAAACGCCGCCGACGCGCGCCCCGGCAATAGCGCCGATTGCCGTTCGAACAGCAAATCCCAGGTCGCATGGTCCTCGGCGGTATAATGCTGCCAGTCCTGTGGAATCGTCCAGTCCGGCGAAGGTGCGGTTGCGATGCTATCCATCGACGCAAGATAGCATGACGATCGGACGAAGCGCAAAATCTCCGCTCCATGATCTAGATCCCCCAACTCCGATCGCTAACCCGCCTCCGCGACGATCGCCGCCCATTCCGCTTCGGTCGCCACGGCCACACCCAGCTCCGCCGCCTTCTTCGCCTTCGATCCCGCATCCGCGCCGATCACCAGCAGGTCGGTCTTCTTCGACACGCTCGCCGCCACCTTCGCGCCCAGCGCTTCTGCCTGCGCCTTCGCCTCGTCGCGCGATACGGTTTCCAGCTTGCCCGTGAACACCACCGTCTTGCCCGACACGCGCGACGCGCGGACCTCCTGCACCACATCGGTCGGCCGCACCTGCCGCAACAGGTCGAACACCACCGTCCGGTTATGCGGTTCGGCAAAGAAGCCGATCAGCGCATCGGCCACTTCCGGCCCCACGCCCGGCGTCTCGATCGCCGCGACCAGCGCCTTCTCCCGCCGGATCACATATTTGCGTTCCGGCTCGCCCAGCACCGGCCGCATCGCGCGGCGGATCCGCACGGCAGCATGGATCACACGCCCCAGCGCCGCCGCCGATCGATACCGCCGCGCCAGATCGCGCGCCGTCACCTGCCCGACATGACGAATGCCCAGCGCGAACAGGAAGCGGTCGAGCGGCACCGTCCGCTTCTCTTCGATCGCCTCCAGCAGGTTGTCCACCGACAGGTCCGCCAGCCGATCCCGCGCGATCAATTCCTCGCGTCGTTCGCGAAGCCGGAAGATATCCGCCGGCGACTGCACCAGCCCATCATGGAAGAACTGCTCCACCCGCACCAGCCCCAGCCCGCGAATGTCGAAGGCGTGGCGCGACGCGAAATGAATCAGCCGCTCCACCCGCTGCGCCGGGCAGATCAGCCCGCCGGTGCAGCGATAATCCACCTCGCCCGCCTCACGCTCTGCTGCCGATCCGCATTCCGGGCAGGTCAGCGGAAACGGCCACGCCGCCCGTTCCGGCCCGGCATACAGCCCCTCCACCACCTGCGGGATCACGTCGCCCGCCCGCTGCACGATCACCCGGTCACCCGGATGCACGCCCAGCCGCACAATCTCGTCCGCATTGTGCAAGGTCGCGTTGGTCACCACCACGCCGCCCACCGTCACCGGTTCCAGCCGCGCGACCGGCGTCAGCTTGCCCGTCCGCCCGACCTGGATATCGATCGCATTCAGCGCCGTCTGCGCGCGCTCCGCCGGAAATTTATGCGCAATCGCCCAGCGCGGCGCGCGCGCCACCTGCCCCAGCCTTTTCTGCCAGTCGAGCCGATCCACCTTGTAGACCACACCATCGATATCGAACGGCAGATCCGCCCGCATCGCCTCGATCCGGCGATACTGCGCCAGCGCCTGATCCACATCGTCCACCGGCACGAACAGGTCCGAAACCGGAAAGCCCCAGCCGGCGATGGCCCGCATCACGGCCGTCTGCGTCTCGCCCGGCAGATCCACTTCTGGCGACACCTCCCCCCAGCCATGCGCCAGAAAGCGCAACGGCCGCGCCGCCGTGATCGCCGCCTTCTTCTGCCGCAACGACCCCGCCGCCGCATTGCGCGGATTGGCGAATTGCCGCGCCGCCTCGGGTGATGCCGCCTCCGCGATCAGCCGTTCGTTCAGCGTCGCAAAGTCGGCCTTCGCCATATAGACCTCGCCGCGCACCTCGAACACGTCCGGCACGGTCCCGGTCAGCCGCGCGGGAATATCGCCGATCGTCCGCACATTGGCGGTCACATCCTCGCCCACCGCGCCATCGCCGCGCGTCAGCGCCAGCACCAGCGCGCCCTTCTCGTACCGCAGCGAACAGGACAGCCCATCGATCTTCGGCTCCGCGGTCAGCACGACCGGCGCATCCTCGTCCAGCGCCAGAAACCGCCGCACCCGCGCCACGAATTCGCGGATCTCGCCATCCGAAAAGCCATTCTCAAGGCTCATCATCGCCTTGGCATGGGCCACCTTGCGCAGCGGACTGGCGGGCGTAACCCCCACGCGCCGCGAAGGACTGTCCGCCCGCACCAGATCGGGATAGGCCGCCTCCAGTTCGCGGTTCCGCCGCACCAGCGCATCATAGTCCGCGTCGCTGATCTCGGGCGCATCCTGATCGTGATAGAGCCGGTCATGGCGCGCAATTTCAGCGGCCAGTGCGGCCAGTGCCGCTGCGGGATCGAGAACAGGTTCGGTCATCCCCGCTCGCTACCGGATCACGCCCCGGTCCGACAAGCCGTTGCGGATACACCCGAACCCCGAAGCGCCCGGATGACCTGCCGATGAACGGGCGCATCCCGGACCCATTTCACCGCATGGCCGTTGTCTTCCGAGACGGTAGAGAACATACCTGATGGCGAAGGAGACGATGCATGGCACTGACCCTTTCCGAGCTTGGCGGCCGTACCCCGACGATCCTGACGATTCCCGGCCTCGGCGGTTCGGGGCCGGCGCATTGGCAAACCTTGTGGGAACAGGGGCGGACGGACACGATCCGCGCCGATCTCGGCTGCCTGACATCGCCGCGGCGCAACGCATGGGTCACCCGGCTCGATCAATCGATCCGCACCGCCCGCGCCCCCGTCATCCTCGCCGCGCACGGCCTCGGCTGCCTCGCCGTCGCATGGTGGGCCATGCTCGCCGGCCAGACATGGGGCTGGCCCGTCGCCGGCGCGCTGCTCGTCGCCCCGCCGGATGTCGACCGCAACGACGTCCGCCCCGAACTGCGCGATTTCGGCCCCAGCCCCCGCGTCATGCTTCCCTTCCCGGCCATCGTCGTCGCCAGCAGCGACGATCCCTACGCCAACCCCCAACGCGCCTTCGACATGGCGCGCGACTGGGGCGCCCATTTCATCGACGCCGGCAGCTCAGGCCATCTCAACGCCGCCAGCGGCATCGGCTGGTGGAGCGAAGGCCAACACCTCCTCGACCGCCTGATCGGCGTCGCGGCCAACCCCGCCCCCCATGCGGGTGGCCCGGCGGATATCATCGCGGCGCTGGCGGATGGAAGCGGATCGGTCATTCATCATTGACCAGTCTCAGCTGACCGGCCGAAGGTTTGGCGACAGCTTCGACGCTGTCAGAATGCGACAAGCTCAATCTGCTCCCGTTCGTATGGACCGAAGTCGAAATACGCCACGCAGCCCTTGAGTCACGTACCCCGACTGCGACGAAGCCGCAGCACGTGGTGAGCGTCCGACCCCAGACATCCGAAGGGCTCAGGTTGATCCAATTCACCCCTCATCCTGAGTAGGAATTGAGCGTAGTCGAAGGCCCGTATCGAAGGACGGTTACAGTGCTTCGATGCGCGCCCTCGATACGCCCCTGCGGGGCTACTTGGTCGCTACTCAGCATGAACGGATCCACTGAAAGTCATCATGTCCTAAGTGCACGATGACTTCGCACGGAATTAGATGCAGGAACCGCCCATCCCGAGCGCGGTCGAGGGACTCCTTCGAGCGAAATGGAGAAGCGCGAAGGCGGCGGCCTCGGCTTCGCTCGGCCGGTCCCTCGACTGCGCTCGGGACGGACGGGTTCGCTTAAGATCACCAGCCCGTAGGCATACCCTCAACCAACCCGCTGCTCGAACGACAAACGCAACGCTGTCCGAACAGCTGGCTGCAAGCGCCGCAGCCCGAAGCTTTTAAAGACATGCACCGCGCTGGATCGTCGGCAGAACGTCCAATGGACGCCCGTCCAGTGCCGCGCGCCTACCCAACCTCCAGCAACCGCGTCGCCTGCGCCCTTGCCTCTTCCGTCACCTCCGCGCCGGACAGCATCCGCGCAATCTCCTCGCGTCGTTCATCCGCGTCCAGCGCATGAACCCCGGTCCGCGTCACGATCCCGTCATGCCGCTTGGCGATCAGCCAGTGGCGATCGGCGCGCGCCGCCACCTGCGGGCTGTGCGTCACCACCAGCAATTGCGCGCGCGCCGACAGCCGCGCCAGTCGTTCGCCGATCGCGGAGGCCACCGCGCCGCCGACCCCGCGGTCGATCTCATCGAAGATCATCGTCGCCGCCCCGCCTTCCTCCGCCAGCGCGACCTTGAGCGCGAGGATGAAGCGCGACAATTCGCCGCCCGACGCGATCTTGACCAGGGGCGCGAACGGCGCGCCCGGATTGGTCGAAATCTCGAATTCCACCCGGTCGCGTCCCGCCGGCCCCCAGCCGCCCTCCGGCAACGGATCGACCACCGTCCGGAACCGTGCCGCATCCAGCTTCAGCGGCGCGAGTTCGCTCGCCACCGCGGCATCCAGCCGCGCCGCCGCCATCGCCCGCAGCGCGCTCAGCGTCGCCGCCGCATCCTTATAAGCGGCGCGCGCCGTCGCCGCGGTCGCCGCCAGCGCCGCGATGCCCGCGCCGCCCGCCTCCATCCGCGCGAACCGCGCTTCCAGTTCGGCGGTCAGATCCGCCAGCGCATCGGGCGTCGTCCGGTGCTTGCGCGCCAGCGCCCGCAATTCGAACAGGCGCGTCTCCACCAGTTCCAACCGGTTCGGATCGAACGCCATGTCCCCCAAAGCGGCGGCCAGATGCTCTTCCGCTTCCGATGCTTCGATCACCGCACGGTCCATCGCCGCCAGCGCATCGGCCAGCATCGCATGTTCGGGCGCCAGCCGGTCCAGCCGCCGCGACGCCTGCCGCAAATTGGCGAGCGCCCCGTTGGAACCATCGAGATGATCGCTCACGGCGGTCAGGTCATCCGCCAGCCGCGCGCCCTTCTGCATCTGGCTGCGTTCCTCGGCCAGCGCCTCTTCCTCGCCCGGTTCGGCGGCGAAGGCGCGCAATTCGCCGACCGCATGTTCCAGCCATTCGCGATCGCGTTCCGCCGTGTCCAGTTCAGCCGTCGCCGTCGCCAGCGCCGCCTCCGCCTCGCGCCACGCGCGATAGGCCATCGCCAGCGGCCGCGCATCGACCCGCCCGAACATATCGAGCAGGTCGCGATGCCCCTTCGCGTTCAGCAGACCGCGATCGTCATGCTGACCATGAATCTCGACCAGCATCGCGCCGATCTCGCGCAACAGCCCCGCCGACGCCGGCTGATCGTTGATGCTAGCCCGGCTGCCGCCATCCGCCTTCACGATCCGCCGGATCATCAGCGGCTCGCCCGGATCGATGTCGAACCCGCTGCCCGCCAGCAATGTCAGCACGCCATGATCCGCGCCCAGATCGAAGGTCGCGGTCACCACGGACTGCGCCGCGCCCTGCCGCACCAGACCGCTTTCGGCGCGCTTGCCCAGCGCCAGCCCCAGCGAATCGAGCAGGATCGACTTGCCCGCGCCGGTTTCACCGGTCAGCGCACCCAGCCCCGCCTGAAAATCGAGGTCCAGCGCCTCGATCAGAACCACATCGCGAATGGAGAGCGCCGATAGCATCGCCACCGCCTTACCACCGGATGTTCCTGATTTGAACCTCTTTATCGGGGTGCCGTCATCACGCCGCCATCAGCGAACAGCCACCACATCCGTTCGGTTCGGGCCTGTCGAGAACCCTGCGCGGCGTTCTCGACAGGCTCGAACCGAACGGGAGCGCGAAAAAAATGCCTTACTCGCGAAACTCAGGCCTTAGGCGCTTTCTCCTGCACCAGCTTATAAGCCCGTGCATACCATTCCGACCCCGGATAATTCGCCCCCAGCACGGCGGCGGACTTGCGCGCCTCCGCCGGAATGCCCAGCGCCAGATAGCTTTCCGTCAATCGTTCCAGCGCCTCGGGCACATGGCTGGTCGTGTCATAATCCTCGATCACCTTGCGGAACCGGATGACCGACGCCAGCCAGTCGGCGCGGCGCTGGTAGAGCCGGCCGATCTCCATTTCCTTGCCCGCCAGATGGTCGCGCACCAGATCGACCTTCAACCGCGCATCCGCCGCATATTGCGTCTGCGGATAACGGCGGATCAGTTCGCCCAGCGCGTCCAGCGCCTGGCTGGTGATCTTCTGGTCGCGCGTCACATCGGCGATCTGCTCGTAATAATCGACCGCGATCAGATAGAGCGCGTAAGGCGCATCGCGGTTACCGGGATGAATCGACAGGAAACGCTGCGCCGACTGGATCGACTCAGGATAGCTGCGCGCCAGATAGTAGCTGAACGCGCTCATCAACTGCGCACGCCGCGCCCAGGGCGAATAAGGATGCTGCCGCTCGACCTCGTCGAACAGCACCGCCGCCTGCTTGTACTGCTTGCGATCCAGCCGCAGCTTGGCCGCATTGTACAGCGTATCGACGTCGCGCGCGACATAGCTGGTATCGGCCTTGCCCTTGCCCGTCGACGCACAGCCGGCGATGGTGAGGGAAAGACCGGCGAGAACACCGATGGCGAGCGGGCGGGACAGGAAACGCATGGCCGCATCTGTAGCCGAGCCGACACCCGCCGCAAAGAGGCGATCGCACGCCCGATGCGCGGCCATTTTACGCCGAAATATCGCTCAGCCCGCGTTCATCTTTTCGCTTTGGTAAAGCCCCGCTGGCATGATGGCCTGCGATGCGTGTCCTCACCCTCTCCACCCTGTTCCCCGATGCCGGCCGCCCCGCCTTCGGCCGCTTCGTCGAACGCCAGACGCAGGCACTCGCCGCGCGTCCCGGCGTCGCGGTGCGGGTCGTGGCCCCCGTCGGCATCCCGCCGCTGCTTGCCCGTCACCCGCATTATGCCGCGTCCGCCGCATTGCCCGAACGGGAATGCCGCAACGGCCTCGACATCCTGCGCCCCCGCTTCCCGACGCTGCCCGGTCCCGGCGCGATGTTCGCACCCCGCCTCCTCGCCCGCCGCCTGCTCCCTTTGCTCCGCACTATGCGGCACGACTATCCGTTCGACGTCATCGATGCGGAATTTTTCTGGCCGGATGGCCCCGCCGCCGTCCGCCTCGAGCAGGCGCTCGGCGTGCCCGTGTCGATCAAGGCGCGCGGCGCCGATATTCACCATTGGGGCCATTGTCGCGGCTGCGCATCGCAGGTCGTCACCGCCGGTCGTGCCGCCGCCGGCCTCCTCGCGGTCAGCGGCCCGTTGCGCGACGACATGATCGCGCTCGGCATGTCCGCCGACCGCATCGCCGTCCACCATACCGGCGTCGATCTCGATCGCTTCCGCCCCGCCGATCGCACCGCCGCGAAAACAGCGCTCGGCCTGACCGGCCCCGTCCTCCTGACGATCGGCCATCTGATCCCGCGCAAGGGACAGGCCATCACCCTCGACGCGCTCGCCCGCATCCCCGACGCGACCTTGCTGATCGCGGGCGACGGTCCCGATCGCGCCGCGCTCTCCACGCAGGCCGATCGGCTCGGCCTCGCCGCGCGCGTCCGCTTCCTCGGCACCATGCCGCACGCGGCCCTGCCCGATCTGTTCGCCGCCGCCGACCTCTTCGTCCTGCCGACCGCATCCGAAGGACTGGCCAATGTCTGGGTCGAATCGCTCGCCTGTGGCGTCCCCGTCATCACCACCGATGTCGGCGGCGCGCGCACCGTCATCGACCGCCCCGCCGCCGGGCTTCTCGTCGCCCGCGACGCCGCCAGCATCGCGAACGCGGCGCACCTGCTCCTGCGCGATCCGCCCGCACCCGAAGACGTCCGCCAGGGCGCGCTCCGTTTCACATGGGACCGCAACGCCGCCGAACTGGAAGCACATTTGCGAAGATTGACGGGAAAGGACTGACAAGTCCCGGCTTCCGTCATACTGGCGAAGGCCGGGATCCACAGGCCCCACGCACAACGCCTGCGTCAATGGACCCCGGATCAAGTCCGGCGTGACGAAGGGGAAGCCTTACCCCAGCGGGTAGAACGCCGCCGCGATCCAGCGCCCCTCGGCGCGGAGCAAGCCCCAAGCGCGCGCCGCCGCCCGGCTGTCCATCGGCTCCAGCCCGATCCCACGCGCTTCCAGCGCGAGCACCAGATCCACCGGAGGCCGCTTCAACGCCGGCCCCGTCCCCAGCAACACGAATTCCGGCAGGGGTGACAAGGCCAGCACCGCCTCCAGATCGCCGATCGCCAGCGCGTCGACCCCCGGCGGAGCCCAGTCGACCGCGCTTTCCGGGGTCAGCACCATCGCCCCGTGATGGATCCGGTCATCGACGCGGAAGCCCCGTCCCGAAAAGCCACGGATCAGCGGGCCGACCGCTTCGGGATCACGCTCCATCCGCATCGGATCAGCGCCGCGGCCCGACGCGCTCGGCATTGGCGTTGCGCCCTGCCGGCCGATCATCCTCGTCCTTCAGCGGCTTCGGCCCGACACCGAGCGCGATCAGCAGCGAAGACGACACATAGATGGACGAATAGGTGCCGACCACGATCCCCAGCAGCATCGCCGCCGAGAAGCCGCGCAACACCTGACCGCCCCAGATCAGCAGCGCGCCCAGCGCCAGCATGATCGTGACCGACGTCATCACCGTGCGCGGCAAGGTCTCGTTGACCGAGAGATCGATCAGCGCCTTCATGTCCATCTTGCGGAACTTGCGCATATTTTCGCGGATGCGGTCATCGATCACGATCTTGTCGTTGATCGAATAGCCGATGATCGTCAGCACCGCCGCCACGATGTTCAGGTCGAACTCCATCTGCGTCAGCGCGAAGAAGCCCAGTGTCATCAGCACGTCATGCGCGATCGCGACGAAGGTCGAGACGCCGAATTGCCATTCGAACCGGAACGCGCCGAACAGCGCGATCCCGACCACCGCCAGCACCACGGCCAGCACGCCGTTGCGGATCAACTCGCCCGAAACCTTGCCCGATACCGTGTCGTACCGGGTGAAGGTCATCCCCGGATATTCGCGCAGCAGCGAGGCCTTCACCTTGGCGACGACGACATTGTTCGCGCCCTGATCGCTGCCCGGCGGCGGGGGCAGGCGGATGGAGACCACGTTCGGCGCGCCGAATTGCTGGAGCGACGCATCGCCCACACCCAGCGCATCGATATTCTCGCGCACCGCATCCAGCGGCGGGGGGGTCTGGAACTTGGCTTCGATCATCAGCCCGCCGACGAAATCGACGCCCAGATTCAGGCCCTTGATCCCGACCAGCGCGCACGCGGCCAGCGTCAGCGCGGCGGTCAGCCCGAACGCCCAGTAACGCAGGCGCACGAAACCGATATTGGTATTGTCGGGGACTAGCTTCAGCAAACGCATGGGGGTCGTCCCGATCAGATGACGATATCGCTCGGGCGGTTGCGGCGGATCCACAACGCGACGAGCATACGGGTGAAGGTGACGGCGGTGAACACCGACGTCGCGATGCCGAGCAGCAGCACGACCGCGAAGCCCTTCACCTGACCGGATCCCAGCAACAGCATGATGAGACCGGAAATGGCGTGGGTGACATTGGCCTCGAAGATCGTCCGGCTGGCCTCCTTATAGCCCAGCTCGACCGCCTGCGCGACGTTGCGCCCGCGCCGTCGTTCTTCGCGAATGCGTTCGTTGATGAGCACGTTCGCATCGACCGCGGTGCCGATCGTCAGGACGAAGCCGGCAATGCCCGGCAGGGTTAGCGTGGCATTCATCAGCGCCATCACGCCCAGGATTACGAAGATGTTCAGCGTCACCGCGATGTTCGCATACAGGCCGAAACGGCCATAGGTCACGAACATGAAGACGATCACGGCCAGCGCCGCGATCGTGGACGCGATAATGCCCGCCCGGATCGAATCGGCACCAAGCTGCGGTCCGACCGTGCGCTCCTCGATCACCTTCAGATCGACCGGCAGCGATCCGGAACGCAGCGCGATCGCCAGCGCATTCGCGCTCTCGGTCGTGAAATTACCGGAAATGCGTGCCTGTCCGCCGAGAATCGGCTCGTTGATGTTGGGTGCCGATAACACGCTGTTGTCGAGGATGATCGCGAACGGCTTGCCCGTATTATCCTGCGTCACGCGTGCAAAACGGCGGCCGCCATTGCCGTCGAAGGTGATCGCGACCACCGGCTGATTGTCGGTCTGGTCGAATTCCTGACGCGCGTCGGTCAACTGGTCGCCGGTGATGATCGCCCGCCGCTGCACCGCGATCACGGGCAAGCCGGTCGGGCTGGTCGGATAGGGCAGGATCTGGCTTCCGGCCGGCGCGCGCCCCTGCGCCAGATCGGCGGGGTTCGCGGTCGTGTCGACCAGCTTGAATTCCAGCTTGGCGGTCCGCCCCAGCAGCGCCTTCAGCGCGGCGGGATCCTGCAGCCCCGGCACCTGCACCACGATCCGCGCATCGCCTTCGCGCACGATCGATGGTTCGCGCGTACCCAGTGCGTCGATGCGGCGGCGGACCACGTCGGTCGCGGTATCCATCGCCTTGTTGACCGCATCCTTGATGCCCGCATCGGTGGGCGTCATCACGACGCGCGTCGAATCGACCACCGCAACGTTCCAGTCGCGCTGCCCGGTCACGCCCACCGCATTGGTCAGCGTCCGCGCACGCTCCACGGCTGCATCAAGCTGCGCCACGTCGCGCACCATGAATTCCAGCTTGCCGCCCTGCGCGGAAATGTCACCGATCGCGATCCGCGGCGATGCCCGACGCATCTCGGTGCGGACTTCCTCTTCCTTCAACGCCAGCCGCTGCCGAACGACGTCGCTGGTGTCGGCTTCCAGCAGCAAATGGCTGCCGCCCGAAAGATCCAGCCCCAGATTGATGCGCGGCGCACCACCCAGTCCGATCATCGCGGAATTGCGTTCGCCGATCAGGCTCGGAATCGCGAGGGCGACGCCGAGCGCCAGGACCAGGAGGATCGACCAGACCTTCCAGCGCGGGAAATCGAGCATCCGGGGATCAATCGTTGGCGGGCTTGGAGCCGGGGGCCTGACGGACCTCCGTCAACGTCGCCTTGATGACCCGCACGCGCGTGTTCGGTGCGATTTCCACCTCGACCTCGGCATCGTCCACCTTGGTCACCTTCCCGATTAGCCCGCCGGCAGTGACGACCATGTCGTTGCGGCGCACGCCTTCTACCAGCGCACGATGCGCCTTCATCCGTGTCTGCTGCGGACGGATGAGCAGGAAATAGAAGATGACGAAGATGAACAGCAGCGGCGCCGCCTGGATCAGAATGGCGGTGAGACCGTTGCCGGCCGCGGCGGGGGCGCCTGCGGCCTGTGCGAATGCGGGGGATGCGAACATGGGAAAAGGTTCCGACCTGTCGTGGGCGCGCCGATCCGGCACCCGCCTTGGGAAAGCGCGCGCCTATCATGATCGCGCCGGATCACGCAATGCCGACCATGCGACAGCCATGATCTGCATCAGCCTGCGATCGCCGCTTGCATCCCGCCCGCAACCCGCCTAATGCCCGCCGCCTAGGTCGGGGCGTGGCGCAGCCCGGTAGCGCATTAGACTGGGGGTCTAAGGGTCGCAGGTTCGAATCCTGTCGCCCCGACCAGAAACGCCGGAAACGGCACGAAGCCGGATCAGCAATGATCCGGCTTTTTTCATGCCCACCAGTTGGCAACGGCCCCTTTTTCAAACAAAAGCAGCACGATGCATCCTGCACTGCAGCATCGAACGGGGGAATGCGATGATCGATCGACCACAGATGGACTGGCGGGAATTCACCGTCCGCATCGTCGAGGCGCTGCGCTGGCCCACCGCCTTCATCGCCGTCTTCGTCATCCTGCGCGAACCGATCTCCGCGCTGGTCCGCACGCTGACCATCGCCGTTTCATAAGGCGAGCGCCGGTTCAGCCGGTCGCCTGCCCGCCCAGCATGTCGCGAATCTTCTCCGCCAGTGCGTCCAGCGCAAACGGTTTGGTAATCATCGCCATGTTTGGCCCAAGAAAGCCCGAACGCACCGCCGCCTGTTCGGCATAGCCCGTGATGAACAGCACCGGCAGCGTTGGGCGCTGTTCGCGCGCGATTTCCGCAAGTTGGCGGCCGTTCATCCCAGGCAGTCCCACATCGGACACCAGCAGGTCGATCGTCCTGCCCGATTGCAGGATCGGGATTGCCCGCGCCGCATCGCCGGCTTCCAGCGTCGCATAGCCCAATTCGGTCAACAGTTCGACGACGAGCAGCCGCACCGATTCGTCATCTTCGACCAGCATCACCGTCTGCCCGGTGCCGACGGGCAGTTCGTGCATCTCCGGTTCTGCCACCGCCCCCGCATTCGCCGTGACCGGCAGATACAGCGTCACGCTGGTGCCCATTCCCGGCTGGCTGTGGATGCGGACATGGCCGCCGCTCTGCTGCACGAAGCCATAGACCATCGACAGGCCAAGACCGGTGCCCTGCCCGATCGGCTTGGTGGTGAAGAAGGGTTCGAACACCTTTTCCACCACGTCCGGGGCCATGCCCGTGCCCGTGTCGGACACCGCAATCGTGACATAATTGCCCGGCGCCAACCCCGGCCGTGCGACGGTGAACGATTCGTCGATCGTCATCGTCCGCGTTTCCACGGTCAGCCGTCCGCCATCGGGCATGGCATCGCGCGCATTGATCGCCAGATTGAGGATCGCGCTTTCCAACTGATTGGCATCCACCAGCACGAAGGGCGTATCGGGCGCGGGCACGATCGTCAGCGCCACCCGCTCGCTCAGCGTGCGCGTCAGCAGGTCATGCAGCGACCCGACCAGTTGATTGACGTCCACCGACCGCGCATCCAGCGATTGCCGCCGGGAAAAGGCGAGCAGACGATGCGTCAACGCCGCCGCGCGCTTGGCGGATGTCGACGCCGCATCCATGAAACGATCGAGATCGTCTACCCGCCCCTGCGCGATACGCCGTTTCATGATGTCGATGGATCCGATGATCCCCGTCAGCATATTGTTGAAATCATGCGCGATGCCGCCGGTCAGCTGGCCGACCGCCTCCATCTTCTGCGCCTGCCGCAACGCTGCCTCGATCCGGCCGCGCTCCACCATCTGCGCATCCAGTTCGGCGGTGCGTTCCGCCACCCGCGCTTCCAGCGTGGCCGCCGCCGTCCGCAAGACCGTCTCCGCGTCGCGCCGGGCGGTGATGTCCTGCACGAAGACGTGGATACCCAGCACAGTGCCGTCATCGTCGAGCCGCGGCAGATAGCGGATATCCGCGACGCGATACGACCCGTCATGCCGCGGCCATTCGGTCTCGAATGCCTGCGCCTCACCTTCGAAGGCGGCGTCAAGCTGCGCCCGGCGGCCGGCATAATTCTCCGTCCCGATAACGTCGTCCAGCCGACGCCCGATCACTTCCGATACCGGCAGGTTCACCCAGTCCTCATAGGCGCGATTGGCGAAGCGATAGATGCGGTCGCGGTCGACGAAGGCGATCAGCACCGGCAACGAATCAGCCACCAGCCGCAATTCGGCCTCGCTCGCGATCAGCGCCTGCCGGCTCTCGCGCAGTTCGGCTTCCCGCGCGGCGAGTTCCAGCAGACGCTGCCGCGCATCATATTGCTTCCGCCGCAGCCGCAGCGCCCAGCCGATCGAGCTGAGCAACGAGACAGATCCCAGCGGACGTTCCAGCACGATGACATGCGTTGCCCGTTCGGGCAGGACATGACGCGCTGCGTCCGTCCCCGCCGCCGGCCCGGATCGTTTGGACGCCAGCAGGATGAACGGCACGTTTGACCAGTCGGGCTGCGCCTCCAGCGCGTCGATCAACGCCTGCTGATGCCCGCTCAGCGCTTCTTCGGTCAGCAGGACCGCGCCGGTCGTCTCGTCGATCTCGGGGGCCATCGCCGCCACCGTCGCAAAGCTGCGGCAGGGCTGCCCTTCGCGTTCCAGCAATCGCGACAGGCTTTCCGCATCGCGACCATAAGGCGCGACGATGAGGATGCGCTGCTCCTCCGGCGCCCGCGGCAGCTCAGGCATCGGGCAGAGGTTTCAGCAGGGGACGATCCGATCCGGCATATTCCGGCGTTCCCATCAGCACGCCGCGAAACTCGGTCAACGGCGCACCCAGCCGGATGCCGCCGTCCCCGATCCGCAATTCGCGAATCATGTCCTCATGCGCGCCGCTGCGATTCTTGATGACGGACAACGCCTTGCGCACCCTGCCCTCCGCTTCGAAGAACCTCAGAAGAACAACGACGTCGGCCATATAGCTGACATTCAGTCCCTTGGTCGACATCGATCCCATCAATCCATGCTGCGGGGTGATGAGCAAGGTCAGCACGCCGCGCTGGTTCAGATAGGACAGCAATTCATGCATTTGCAGGATGAGTTGCTGTTCCTGCGGCATCGCCGCGAGATAGCCGGCCAGGCTGTCGATCAGCACCGCGCGCACGCCCTGCTCCTCGACATGCCGGCGGACCATCATCGTAAATTCGCCCGGCGACAATTCCGCCGGGTCGATCTGTCGCACCGTCAGGCAACCACGATCGATATATCCCTGGAGATCCATCCCCAGCGTCTTCGCACGCACCAGAAGCGTGCCGACACGCTCGTCAAATTCGTAGATGACTGCCGGTTCGCCGCGCTCGCAGGACGCGATCAGATATTGCAGCGCCAGCGTCGTCTTGCCCGATCCCGCCGGGCCGGTGAACAGCGTGCTGGTCCCCCGCAACGGCCCCCCGCCCAGCATCGCGTCCAGTTCCGCCACGCCGCTTGGCGCGGCCTCGCCGACGAACGGTTCATGATGATCCATCGCGATCAGCCGCGGATAGATTTCCAGCCCGCCCCGCTTGATCCGAAGGTCATGATATCCCTCGACGAAATCGATGCCGCGCATCTTCTGCACCTGCAACCGCCGGCGCGCCGCGCCGAATTCCAGCGTCAGCCGTTCCAGCGTAATGACGCCGTGGCACAGGCTGTGCAGATGCCCGTCCCGCCCGCCGCTCGTCCCGCTCAGATCGTCCACCAGCATGACCGTCATGTCGCGGCCGGCGAAATATTGCTTCAGCGCCATCACCTGCCGCCGGTATCGCAACGGATCCTGCGCCAGCAGCCGCATTTCGGACAGGCTGTCGAACACGATGCGTTTCGGTTGCAGCCGTTCGGCCTGTTCGATGATGAGGCCGACCGTCTCGCCCAGTTCGACTTCCCAACTGTGCAGCACCGATTGCTCGGCCCCGCGCCCCAGCACCTTGTCGACCGACGAAAGCTCGAACAGTTCGATCCCCGCCAGATCCCAGCCATGCGACGCCGCCACGCTCAACAATTCGTCGGCAGTCTCCGACAGCGTGACATAGAGACAGCGTTCGCCCGCCGCCGCGCCGGCACGCAGGAAATCGAGCGCCAATGTGGTCTTGCCCGATCCCGGCGCACCCTCCAGCAGATAGAGCCGGTTCGCGGTCAGCCCGCCGCGCAGGATCTGGTCGAGTTCGCCATTTCCGGTGGAGATCGTCCGATTGTTCGTCATGATCCGCCAGCACCCGCCCCGTCACGCGATCCGCAGCCACCTGTTCGGAACGTCTGTGCCCAGCGATAGCAAATCGCCACGCCGCGGCAAGGGGTTGCGACAGCCCTGACCGTCGGCGGATTGCGCTTGCCCGCAGCCTACCCATATCGACCCCGTAAGCAGACGGGGACGATATGCGGGAAGACAAGATAGGCTGGCACGGCACGACGATCCTGTCGGTGCGGCGTGGCGGCAAGGTGATCGTGGCCGGCGACGGCCAGGTCTCGCTCGGCAATACGGTCATCAAGCCCAATGCGCGCAAGGTGCGCCGGTTGGGCGACGGCTCGGTGATCGGCGGCTTCGCCGGCGCCACGGCGGATGCGTTTACGTTGTTCGAACGGCTGGAACGCAAGCTGGAACAGCATCATGGCAAGCTGCTCCGCGCCGCGGTCGAGCTGGCGAAGGACTGGCGCACCGACAAATATCTGCGCAACCTCGAAGCGATGATGATCGTCGCCGACAAGGAGGTGACGTTGATCCTCACCGGCAATGGCGACGTGCTGGAACCGGACGCCGGCATCGCCGCGATCGGGTCAGGCGGCAACTACGCGCTCGCCGCCGCCCGCGCGCTGCTCGATTATGAGGAAGATGCCGAAAAGATCGCGCGCAAGGCGATGAGCATCGCCGCCGAAGTGTGCGTGTTCACCAACGGCAATCTGACCATCGAAGCCCTCGACGCGGCGTAAGTCTCCTCCCCTCCCCCTTAAAACCCCTCTCCCCTTGGGAGAGGGAGGGGCCCGCCGCCCCTTCGGCGGCGGGAGGGTGAGGGAGCAACGCCCGAAGTAACAACAAGACAGAAGACCCTCCCCCAACCCCCCCCCGCGAAAAGCGGGAGAGGGCTTTAGGAACCCCAGGAGCATCATGAACGACGCCCTCACGCCAAAAGCCATCGTGGCCGCGCTCGACGCGCATATCGTCGGGCAGGATGCCGCCAAGCGCGCCGTCGCGGTGGCGCTGCGCAATCGCTGGCGTCGCCAGCGGCTGGGCGCGGATCTGCGCGATGAAGTCACGCCCAAGAATATCCTGATGATCGGCCCCACCGGCTGCGGCAAGACCGAGATCAGCCGCCGTCTGGCCAAGCTGGCCGACGCGCCCTTCGTCAAGGTCGAGGCGACCAAATTCACCGAGGTCGGCTATGTCGGCCGCGACGTCGAACAGATTGCCCGCGATCTGGTCGAGGAAGCCGTCCGGCTGGAAAAGGAACGCCGCCGCGTCGCGGTGAAGGACAAGGCGGAGGAAGCCGCGCTCGCCCGCCTGATGGACGCGCTGGTCGGCAAGGACGCGTCGGAGGCCACCCGCGTCTCCTTCACCCAGCGTTTCCGCGATGGCCATCTCGACGACAAGGAAATCGAGCTGGAGCTGGAGGACAGCGCCGGTCCGCAGATGGAAATTCCCGGAATGCCGGGGCAGATCGGCATGATCAACCTTTCGGATATGATGGGCAAGGCATTCGGGGGCGCGAAGCTGAAGCGCCGCAAGCTGCCGGTGCGCGATGCCTGGACCAAGCTGGTCGAGGAAGAAGGCGACAAGAGGCTCGATCAGGACGAGGTCAGCCGCGCCGCGCTGACCGATGCCGAGGAAAATGGCATCGTCTTCCTCGACGAGATCGACAAGATCGCGGTCAGCGATGTCCGCGGCGGGTCGGTCAGCCGCGAAGGCGTCCAGCGCGATCTGTTGCCCTTGATCGAAGGCACCACGGTCGCCACCAAATATGGCCCGATGAAGACGGACCATATCCTGTTCATCGCATCGGGTGCCTTCCACGTCGCCAAGCCATCGGACCTGCTGCCCGAGTTGCAGGGACGATTGCCGATCCGCGTGGAATTGAAGGCGCTGACCGAGGCGGATTTCGTCCGCATCCTCTCCGCCACCCGCGCGTCGCTGACCGATCAATATCGCGCGCTGATCGCCACCGAAGGCGTGACGATCGACTTCACCGAAGACGGCATCGCCGCCATCGCCCGCATCGCGGCGGAGGTGAACGGCCAGATCGAAAATATCGGCGCACGCCGCCTGTCCACGGTGATGGAAAAGCTGTTGGAAGAGGTCAGCTTCGACGCCGAAAACCGCACCGGCACCACGGTCACGGTCGACGCCGCCTATGTCGAAAGCCAGCTGTCAGAGGTCGCCCGCGATACCGACCTCAGCAAATATGTGCTGTAGGCAGGACTTACGTCCCTTTCTCCCACCCGTTCATCCTGAGTAGGGGCTGAGCGCAGTCGAGGGCCCGTATCGAAGGACGTGTGCCGTGCTTCGATACATGTCCTCGATACGTCCCTGCGGGACTACTCGGCCACGACTCAGCATGAGCGGTTTCTCGGGAAGTCATCACGCCGTAGGTTCCCGACAGGCTCGACCGGAACAGAGGGAGTGCTTAAAGCAAAGCCTCCAGCAACCCGATCAACGGCTTGTCCGCCGGCGGCATCGCCAGCCCGTGCAGCTCCGGCACGCGCACCCAGCGCAGCGCGCTGGCTTCCAGCGGTTGCGGAATGCCCGACCATTTCCGGCACGCGAACAGCAACAGCAGCAAATGCCGATCCCCCAATGGCGCGCTCGCGAAGCAGGCGGGGGCGAGGCAGGCCGCCGTCACGTCGATCGCCAGTTCCTCGCGCAATTCGCGGATCAGCGCCGCTTCCGGCGTTTCGCCCGGTTCGATCTTGCCGCCCGGAAATTCCCATAGCCCCGCCATCGCCCGCCCTTCCGGACGTTGCTGCACCAGGATCCGCCCGTCCGCATCCACCAGCGCCGCGGCCACGACCAGCATCGTCATCGTCATTCTCCCGGTCGGTTCGTTAACCCCGCTTCGCTATGCTCCGCGATGCCGGACGATCCGGCGGAGGGCAAGATGCGGTTCATTCAGGCTCTGCTGTGCGATCGGCACGGCGCGACGGCGATCGAATATGGCCTGATCGTGGCGCTGATCGTACTCGCGATTCTCGGTGCGCTCGGCGACGTGGCGGGCAAGACGGTCACGATGTGGAACGAGGTGGCAAACGCGTTCACATCACACTGATCGAGCCACTTTGACCGAGTGATTTTAAGGGTTTGGCAACCGTCCGGTCCTATCAGGGAAATCAGCTGACCCGCTCTCCGGGGGACCAGCGGGCAAGACCGAAATTTCCTATTGGGACGAAGGACCATCGCATGAAGATCATCCGCAAGCTGTTCAGCAACGACAAGGGTGCCACCGCGATCGAATATGGCCTCATCGCCGCGCTGATCGCCGTCGCCGCAATCACCGCCATGAGCAGCCTGGGCAAGCAGCTCAACAACACCTTCACCAACGTGAAGACCAACCTGAACGCCGCTGCCAACTGATCGGCGATTTCCCGGGCGCGGTCGTGGCGGCGGATGAAGGTTCCGCCGCCCGTTCGCACCGAATGGCGCGCTCCGTAAGCGTCAGCCGATCTTCAGGAATTTCTCGCGGCGCTCGCTCCGCAACTGCTCGGGCCGCAACGATGCCAGCCCGTCCAGCTCCTCGCCGATCGCGTCGGACAGCGTAACAATCGCCTTCACCCGGTCGCGATGCGCGCCGCCCATCGGTTCGGGCACGATCCGGTCGATCACGCCCAGCCGCAGCAGATCCGCCGCGGTGATCTTCATCGCCTCCGCCGCATCCGCCGCGCGGTCCGATGTCCGCCACAGGATGGATGCGCAGCCTTCGGGCGAAATCACCGAATAGATCGCATGTTCGAACATCAGCACGCGGTTCGCCGCCGCCAGTGCGATCGCTCCCCCGGATCCGCCTTCGCCCACCACCGCCGTCACCATCGGCACGCCCAGCGCCAGACAGGCTTCGGTTGACCGCGCAATCGCCTCCGCCTGTCCGCGCTCTTCCGCCTGAATGCCGGGAAACGCGCCCATCGTATCGACCAGGGTCACCACCGGCAGGCCGAAACGGTCGGCAAGCTGCATCAGCCGGATCGCCTTGCGATAGCCTTCGGGCTTGGCCATGCCGAAATTGTGGCGCAACCGGCTCGCCGTATCGTCGCCCTTTTCATGACCGATCACCATTGCGCGCCGCCCGCCGATCCGGCCGAACCCGCCGACGATCGCCGCATCCTCGGCAAAAGCGCGGTCGCCGGCCAAGGGCATGAAATCCTCGACGAAACCGGCGATATAATCCTTGAAATGCGGCCGTTCGGCGTGGCGCGCGACCTGCGCCTTCTGCCACGGCGTCAGCTTGGCATAGGTCTGCTGCAACATCGCATCGGATTTCGCCTGCAGCTTCGCGATTTCGGGCGCGATGTCGATCGTCCCCGTCGTCGCGGTGTCGCGCAGTTCGGCGATCTTCGCCTGCAATTCGGCGATGGGTTTTTCGAAGTCGAGGAATGCAACCATGTCCGCGCGGTTAAGGCGCGCGGCGGTTCGCGTCAACGAGCGGATGCTTGGCGTTGACCAGCGCCACCAGCCGCGCACCGTCGACATGCGTATAGATTTGCGTGGTCGCGATATCGACATGGCCCAGCATCGCCTGCAACGCGCGCAGGTCCGCCCCGCCTTCCAGCAGATGCGTCGCAAAGGCATGACGCAGCACATGCGGGCTGATCCGGTCGGGCGCGATCCCCACCGCCCCGGCAATATCGCGCACCAGCTGGAACAGCCTTACTCGGCTGATATGCCCGGTGCGCGACGGGAACAGATACTGCCCGCCGCCCAGGGTCACACGCCACGCCGCCACCGCCGCCCGCGCCCGGTCGGAAATCGGCACCAGCCGCTCCGCGCCGCCCTTGCCGGACAGGATCAGATAAGGCTGGTCCGTCCGCACCGCGTGCAATGGCAGCGAAACAAGCTCGGTCGCACGCAGCCCGGATCCGTAGAGCAATTCCAGCATCGCCGACAGCCGCAGCGCTAGCGCCTCCCCATCCTCCACCCGCCGCGCCACCTCGGCGAACAGCGCGTCGACATCCTGATGCCCCAGCACCTTCGGCAACCCACGCGCGCCCACCGGCCGGGGCAGCGCCTCCGAAAGATCGTCCTCGCGAATCCCGTCCGCGACGAGGAAGCGATAGAATCGCCGCAGCGCCGCCGCCTTCCGCGCCACCGTCGTCCGCGCCAGCGTCAGCCATTCGGTGCCCAGCATTTCCAGCGCCGCCGCATCCGCGCCCGTCATCCGCCCGGCGAGCAGGACCGACGCGCCGTCCAGATCGGACCGATAGGCCGCGATCGTGTTGCGCGCCGCCCCCGCCTCCGCCGCCATCATCTCCAGAAAGCGTTCGATCGCCACCGGATCGGGCAGCGGCGCGGCCTTGCTCATGTCCGCGCCATCGCCTCCGCCGCGATCATCCGCGCCTCACCGTTCAGCCCGACATCGTTGAGCGCACGCAGGATGTGGTAGAAATATGCGGGCGGCACCCCCTTCCAGTCGGGCGTCTGCAATCCGGTCGCAGTCAGGATCGCCACCGTCCCCGCCTCGCCCCGGCCCGCCGCCGCAGCCAGCGCGCGCGTATAGCGATCCTGCACGTTCAGGTTCAGCCCCGCCGCCTGCGCCAGCCGGTCGCGTTCCGCCGGGGCCAGCCGCTCCAGCCCGGCCAGTGCGGCGATCAGCAGGCGCGATTTGGCCGGTCCGCCCCCGCCGCCGCTTTCCACAAAGGCCTCGATCCGCGCATTGCCCAGATCGACATCCTTGTCGGGATCGCCCACCGCGAGCATCGCCCAGGCCGCGTCGCCGTCCATCCCGCCCGCGCGCGCTACCACGGACGACCAGCGCGCCGCCTGCAAATCCAGCCCCGCGCTGAACATCGCCGAAATCAGCCGCCGCAGCCGCGCTTCGCCCACGTCGCCCGGCGCAATACCGCCCGCCGCACGCGCCGTCAGAATGTCGGCGGCATAGGCCTCCGCACCGGCGGCGTCCTTCCCCCATAACTGATCCAGCGCCGCCAGCCGCGCCGTGCGATGGCCGATATAGGCGGTGCGCAGCCGGCCGGCATCGGTGCCGCCCAGATCCTCCACATCCATCCGGTCCGCCACCGCGCCATAGAGATCGACCAGGGTCGCGCTGGAGAACACCCCCAGCATCGCCGCCGTCCGCGCCGGCGCGATCCGCGCTTCGGGCGTCAGCATCGGCGCGCGCGCCGCCCATGCGCGCACATGCGGCCCGACCGTATCATAGAGCGCCGGTGGGATCGGCACCGCCAGCGCGCTCGCCATGCCGAACCGCCATGCTGTCAACTGCCCCACGCCCGTCCATTCGATCGCGATCGCGCGGCGGCCATTGCTGCCGGCCCCGACAGCCTTCTCCGCCAGCAGCAGGTCGATGCCGCGCGAATCGCGCCCACGCCGCGCCTGATCGATCAGCGCACCAGCAACCCCGGCCTCGCCGGACAGCCCCGCGCACAGCGCGCGCGCCATCGGCCAGATCGGTTCCTTGCTCATCCCCCCGGCGATCGGCACCAGCGGACACAACGCCGCCGGATCGGCATTGGCCAGCGCCACCTGCGCCGCCACCGCCAGCAATTTCGGGCTGAACCGGTCCACGTCGATACTGTCCACCAGCATCCGCGCCGCGTCCGCTTCTCCCATCCGCAGCAGCAACCAGGCACGTTCCGCCACCCAGTCCGCGCCCTCGATCCGCCCCGGCGTCGCAGTGGCGGTCAGCAAGGCGCGGCGCAGCAGGATATGCGCCCAGCGCGATGCGATCGGCGCATTCATCCGCCGCAGCAGCACCGACAGGAACCGCCCGTCCGCAACACCATAAGCGCCCGCACCCAGCCCGCCTGGCCCCGTCCCCAGCGGCCCGACGAAATCCACCGGACGCCGCACCGTCTCGGGCACGTCATAGACCGGTCCCGCCGGTTCCTCCGGCACGTCGATCTCGTCGACATCGTCCACAGCCTCCGCCGCGCCGCCTTCCAGATCGTCGGGCGACAGCGTCAACGGCGCAGGTGCGGGCGTCGGCGTCGGCGTCGCCGCAACCGGCGCACCGGGCGTGGCAGGCGCTGCCGGACGCACGCCCCCCGGCGCCGGACGACCCGGTGCGGTCACCGGCGGCGGCGTTGCCGGGCTGTCGCCGAACCCGGGCGGCAACAGCGATTCGGGTCCGGACTGCTGCTGGCCTACCGCCGGCGCGATCGCCGCGACGATGGCGATCAGCGCGGCCCCGGCTACCCATGCGCTATTGCGCGGCGGCTTCATTCAGCATGCCCTTCTCGACCGGCTTCGGCGCGACCGTCGTGTCCACGCTGCCCAGCGTGATGGCGATACCGACGACGACCAACAGGCCCACGATCAGGAGAATAAGGCTACGCGACATGGCAAGGATCGTCCCGACTGGTCAAAAATATCCCCGATCCGGCCTTTTGCCGGCGGTGGCGTTGCTGTGTATAGCCCCGCCGTCATGTCCGAAAGCCCCCAGCCGACCGGCCGCCGTGTCCACGTGCGGATGTCCGACCGCACGATCGTGCTGGTCGGCCTGATGGGCGTGGGCAAGACGACGATCGGACGGCGGCTCGCCGCGCGGCTGCGCCTGCCCTTCGTCGATACGGATCGCGAGATCGAACGCGCCGCCGGCATGTCGATCGCCGAAATCTTCGAACGCTTCGGCGAGGCGCATTTTCGCGACGGCGAACGCCGCGTCATCCAGCGCCTGCTCGCCGGCCGCCGCGCCGTGCTCGCCACCGGCGGCGGCGCGTTCATGGACGAGACGACGCGCGCCCTGATTCTCCAGCGCGCGACCGCCATCTGGCTGGATGCCAATCTCGATGTGCTGGCCGAACGCGTCGCGCGCCGCCACGGCACACGCCCTTTGCTCGCAAACGGCAATCCGCGCGAAATCCTCGAACGGCTCGCCGCTGTCCGTAACCCAGTCTATGCGCTCGCCCCCGTCCATATCCGCAGCGAGCCGTTGCCGCACGAAGCCACCGTGACCGCCATCCTGAAAGCCATGCGCCGATGACCAGCATCCCCGTCTCCCTCGGCGACCGCAGCTATGACGTCGCCATCGTCGATGGCGCGCTTGACGATGCCGGCCCGCGCCTCGCCCCCTGGCTCGGCACGCGCCGCATCATCATCGTCACCGACGAACGCGTTGCAGCGGCGCAATTGCCCCGCCTCCTCGCGGGTCTCGGTCGCCCCGCCGAAACCATCATCTTGCCGGCGGGCGAAGGCACGAAAAGCTGGGACGGCCTCGCCACCTTAAGCGACCGGCTGCTCGCTCTCGGCGTTGAACGCGGCGACCATATCATCGCCTTCGGTGGCGGCGTGATCGGCGATCTGGTCGGGTTCGCCGCATCGATCGTGAAGCGCGGCTGCGGCTTCGTCCAGATCCCCACCACCTTGCTCGCACAGGTCGACAGCTCGGTCGGCGGCAAGACCGCGATCAACACGCCCGCCGGGAAGAATCTGGTCGGCGCCTTCCACCAGCCGGCTTTCGTCCTGATCGACCCGACCGTGCTCGACACGCTCGATCCGCGCCAGATGCGCGCCGGCTATGCGGAGGTCGTCAAATATGGCCTGATCGACGATCCCGCCTTCTTCGACTGGTGCGAAGCCGAAGCTCCCGCCCTGCTCGCCGGCAATCCCGACGCCCGCACCCGCGCCATCGCGCACAGCGTCGCCGCCAAGGCCCGCATCGTCGCGGCAGACGAGCGCGAGACGGCCGGCGTCCGCGCCCTCCTGAATCTCGGCCACACCTTCGGCCATGCGCTGGAAGCCGATACCGGTTTCTCCGACCGCCTCTTCCACGGCGAAGCCGTCGCCTGCGGCATGGCGCTCGCCTTCCGCTACAGCGCCCGCCTCGGCCTCTGCGATCCGGCAGAGTCCGCCCGCGTCACCGCGCATCTGGCCGCGGTCGGCCTCCCCGTCACGCTCGCCGCCGCGGGCGTCCACGCCACCGGCCCCGAACTCGTCGCGCATATGGCGCATGACAAGAAGATGGCGGCCGGCACGCTCCCCTTCCTGCTCGCCCGCGGCATCGGCCGCACCTTCCTGTCGACCGACGTCGACCGCGCCGACGTCGCGCTCTTCCTCGATTCGGAACGCGGCTGACATGCCCAACGGCGTCCGCAAGGCCGACCTTCCGACCAAGACCTGCGCCGCCTGCGCCCGCCCCTTCACCTGGCGCAAGAAATGGGCACGCGACTGGGACAGCGTCAAATATTGCTCCGACGCGTGCCGCGGCAAGGGCGCGGCAAAGGCATGATACGTTGCTATTAGCCTGAAGATACGGACTACCATCGGACGGCATGGTGATTTCCACTGTGGTCACGGGCGACCTGCCATCCTCGTTGCGTCCGGTTAACCCGCCAAGCCGCTCCGAGCCGAGATGACTCCGACCAAAACGACCTACCCCAGATTGCAGCGACTTCCCGTTTATTCCGTGCCGATGCCCAACGTCTGTCGGACATTCCTGCTTTCCCGAAATTCCACATGCGGTCGGTTGTGGCGGCAAAAGGCAATCGGGAACGAATATCGATGAAACCGATCCCCCGGGCCTCCGTGCGTCCGATCGCGGCGCGTACCCTCTCGCTGAACCTTCGACTTCGAGAACGCCAGCACCGTCTAAATCTCTGTTCTCGATCGGGAATGGAATGGATTGGACTTCCCTCCCGCCCTGCGTTTGCGGGCATCAATGACGACACCCGCAACGCAGTCCCTTTTGTTCAAATCGTCGGAGGCAAGGCATCATGCGGCCTGACCATCACCGAAGGATACGACAATCTTGCCGAGCGGCCTTTCCGTCGCATAAGCGACAACTGCCTCAACGGCCTCCTCAAATGGGAAAACCCGGGCGATCTCGACCGTCAGGATGCCGCTGTCAGCAGCCTCCGCAACATCCGTCATGCCCCCATAGTGGCCGTCCATGTCGAGCATGAATTGAAGTTCCACGTCGTCGCGGCCAAGCTCCTGCTGCGTGGCTGCCGGGAACATGATCGTCACCATCTTGCCACCGGGCCTGAGGCTCCGCCCTGCCTCGGCAATGCGATCCGCGAACAAAGCGAGGTTGAACACGACATCGACCAAATCCGGGTAAGCGTCAGGATCGGGTTCGATCACGGTCTCTGCGCCAAGACGAGAAACCAGATCGCGGCCTTCCGGTGAGCGGGCGGTGGCGATTGTGCGAACGCCCGCCTGCGACAGGAGCGGAAGGAGCGACGTGCCCACCCCGCCGGTCGCGCCGATTACCAATGCCGTCTCACCCGGCTTCATTGCGGCGATCTTCACAATCGCACGCGCGGTCATGCCGGCGATCGCGAGTGCAGCGGCCTGCTCGGGCGGGACCGAAGCCGGGCGGTGCGCCAAAAGCAACGTATCCGCCTCGAAAACTGCATATTCGGCAAGCGCGCCGGTACTGATCGATGGGCGGGTCGGGGACGTTACGGCACGCAGCTGCCGCGGGAGCGCCTGCCCGAACACCTCGTCACCCACCCGATAGTTCGTCACGCCCTGTCCTGTGGCGGTGACGGTGCCGGCGAATTCATTGCCCGGCACGTAGGGAAACACGACCGGAAGCATATCCTGATACTCGCCGGTGATGACCCGCAGATCGGTAGGGTTGATCGCCGTCGCCTTGATGCGAACCTGGATTTGCCCAGGACTCGCAATTGGCGTCGGCAGGTCGATGATGCGAAGATCCTGAGGGGGGCCGTAGCCGGTTGCTGCCAAAGCTTTCATGTCGATACTCCACCGGTATTTGAGAAAGCGCATCCTGTTGCCGGATGCCCGATCTTCAGATATACCTCGTGTATCTGATATCAATTACGCACTATGATGATACCAGGTATGGCAAGCTATATCTGAACCTGGCGGTTCCATGGTTGGCGATGGGGAGTGAGGATTGATGAGCAGTCCGGCCGAACTTGAAAGCCTGTCGGCGCTGGTACTTATGGACCTGCCACGCATTCGTCCCGTCCTCGACAAGATCACCGACAAGTGGGCGGTGATGATCCTGACGGTGCTTTGTCCGCAGCCCGCGCGGTTCAACCAGATCAAACGACGCCTGGAGGGCATCACGCACAAGTCGCTGGCAGACGCACTCAAGCGTCTGGAACGGAACGGTCTAGTGACACGCACTGTGCTGGCCACCGCACCGGTCGCGGTCGAATATCGCATCACGCCACTTGGCCTTTCGCTGCGCAAGCCGTTTGAAGCGCTTTGCCAATGGGCGGCCATGCATGGGGATGACCTTGATTGCGCAGCACGCCAATATGACGAAGCCAAAGCAAGACAAGCCGCGTAGCGGAACGCCATCTTTGTCGATCACATGTGGAATTCGCGGAATTTGATCATTTTCGAAAATCGTTTAGCCGCGAAAGGGCAAAAGCGAACCGCCTTGGCTTGAAGCATCGAGTCATGGTGACCGAACTCAACCTCCGAATTGCACGGGGTTCCGCCACCTCACCCTGTTCCGCTCGCCGGTCCGCTGCTCGATATGGCGATGCTCCAGTCCGCGATCGGCAGCGGCGGCAGTGATATCAAGAACCTGATCGCCGCTGTGCTCCTCGCGGTCCACCCGTGCGGCAAAATCGCGATCCGCCCGGCATCGCCCCGATCAACCCGCCCCCTCTTCCACCCAACGCCGAATCCGCTATGATTGCGCTAACGATCGCCCTTTGACGGCGGCACTTTCGGGGGGACGGGCCATGGCACCCGCGCAGCTCAGCATCTTGTTCTTCATCGAACTCTTCGCGATCCTCGCGGTCGCGCGCGGGGTCGGCTGGGCGGCGAAGCGCTGGCTGGGGCAACCGCAGGTGGTGGGGGAGATGATCGCCGGCGTCGTCCTCGGGCCATCGCTGTTCGGGCTGCTCGCGCCCGATCTTCAGGCCATGCTCTTCCCGAAGGAAGCGCGCAGCATCCTCTATGTCCTCGCGCAACTCGGCGTCGGCCTCTACATGTTCCTCGTCGGTCTGGGCTTCCAGTCCGATCATTTCCGCAGCAACGCGAAGAGCGCGACGGCGGTGTCGCTGTCCGGCATGGCCGCGCCCTTCCTCGTGGCCGTCGCCATCACCCCCTGGCTGATCCACGTCCCCGGCCTGTTCGGCGCTACCGTTACGCCGATGCAGGCGACCTTGTTCATGGGCGCGTGCATCTCGATCACCGCCTTCCCCATGCTCGCCCGCATCATCCACGAACGCGGCCTGTCGGGCACCCCGCTCGGCACGCTGTCGCTGTCGGCCGGGGCGATCGACGATGCCGGCGCGTGGACGGTGCTGGCGGTCGTCCTCGCCACCTTCGGCGATGGCCCGATCGTCGCGGTGAAGGCGATCGGCGGCGCACTGCTCTTCGCGGCGCTCGTCCTCGGCTTCGGCCGACGGCTGCTCGCGCCGCTCGGGCACCGGGCCGAACGGGAGGGGCAGGTCGGCCACGGCCTGCTCGGGCTGACGCTGATGCTGTTCCTGCTCGCCGCCTTCGCGATGGACGGCGTCGGGATGCACGCCGTGTTCGGCGGCTTCCTGCTCGGCACGGTCATGCCGCGCGGCCTCTTCGCGCGCGATCTGAAACGACAGCTCGAACCCGTCACGGTCGTGCTGCTGCTCCCGATCTTCTTCACCTTCTCGGGTCTCAACACCAATCTCGCGCTGGTCGGCAGCGCCAGCCTGCTCGGCGTCGGCCTGCTGATCCTCGCCGCGTCCATTTTGGCCAAGGGCGGAGCCTGCTGGGCGGCGGCGCGGCTGACCGGTCAGGACAATCCCACCGCGCTCGGCATCGGCGCGTTGATGAATGCGCGCGGGCTGATGGAGCTCATCATCATCAATATCGGGCTGCAACGCGGCATCATCGGGCCGGCCTTGTTCGCCATCCTCGTGCTGATGGCGATCCTGACGACGCTCATGGCCTCGCCTCTGTTCGAATTGGTCTATGGCCGCGGCGCGCGGTCCCGCGGTGAACTGAACGAGGTCGACGCCGCGCCGCTGGTCGATCGCAGCGTCCGTTACTGACCGCGCATCATGCCGATCGCCAGCCATACCCAGCCAGCGATCAGCAACAGCCCGCCCAAAGGCGTCACGAACCAGATCGCCCGCGCGGGCACGCCATAGGCCATGGCATAAAGCGATCCCGCGAAGAACGCCGCGCCGACCACGAACAGCAAGGCCGGCCACCGCCCGCCCGGCAGCCCCATCGCGACCAAAGCCGCCACCGCATGGACCATCTGATAGTGCGATCCGGTCCGCAGCCATTCCGCCGCCTCACCCGTCGCGCCATGCGCGCCGCGCGCCCCCGCCATCACCGCCACCGCGCCGGACAAGGCCGCCAGCACCCCGATCACGTTCATGGCAACAGCCCCTTTCCCGCAAGCACGTCCACCAGCATCGCCACCCCGACGATCACCGCGCATCCGCTCGCCAGCAACACCGCACCGGCCAGCATATCCTTCAGCGCCTTCACTTCGGGTGAATCGCGGGATGCAGCAGATCCACCAGCGCCTCCACCGCCGAATTGACCAGTTCGAGGATCAGCACCAGCCCCGTCACCAGCAAGACAGCCGCCCACCAGACCGGCGCAGGCCGCAACAGGATCAGCGTGACGAACACGCCCACCGCCGCCAATACCTGAGTCCGGAAACTGCGCTCACGCCGCCAGCCCGTCACCAAGCGCCAGCGCAAACCCGATCCGGTCGGCGAAAGGACGATTTTTCACCGCGCTTCCGCCGTCACGCCTCTTGCCCGGTCTTCAACGACCGATCCGGCGTGAACATCATCTCCGCGCCTGAACGCAGGTCACCCGACTTGCCCTGTTCGGTCAGCCGCAACGTATCACGGCGGCGATATTCCGCCTCGGCGCGATCGACACCCTCGGGGCCAACCCCCACCGCCTCCAGCGCCTTGCGCCCCATGCACACCGCGCTTTCGAACACTTCACGCGTCGTCCCCGCCAGATCGAGCCGGTTCAGCCGGATCAGATGCCGCCGGTCGAACGCGCGCACCAGCACCGCGGCATGGGGAAAGGTTTCCAGCACCGGCTTTAGCGTCTCCGGATCGACCGGCTCGCCATCCATGCAGAACACGATCGTCCGCGCATCGTCCGCCCCCGCCTGCCGCAACAGGTCGATCCGGGTGCCGTCGCCATAATAGACCTTCCAGCCGAATTCGTTGCTGCGGTCGATCTGCGCGGCGGAAATATCGATCAGGGTCACGGTGATCGCCTTGGCCATCAGCATCTGCGCCACCGTCTGTCCGAACCGGCCATAGCCGACGACGATCGCGCTTGCCGGCATCGCCGCGCTCGGCCCTTCCAGATCGTCGCGCTCCGGCCCCTTGCCGTCCTTGTTGAACCGTCGCGCGATCATCATCAGGAACGGCGTCGTCGCCATCGACAGCGTCACCACCGCGCCGAACAGGCTTGCCGCCTCGGGTTCGATCAACTGCGCCGCCCGCGCCTGCGCGAACAGCACGAAGCCGAATTCGCCGCCCTGGCTCAGCAACAATCCCAGCGCCAGCGCCGGCCGCGCCGCCACGCCAAAGAGCCGCGCCAGCCCGAAGATCACGCCGGTCTTCACCGCGATCACCGCCGCCGCCAGCCCCATCACGAACAAGGGCCGCGCCATCACCACCTGCAGGTCCAGCATCATGCCCACGGACAGGAAGAACAGCCCGAGCAGGATCGTGCGGAACGGTTCGACATCCGCTTCCAGTTCATGCCGATAGGGCGAATCCGCCAGCATCACGCCGGCGATGAACGCCCCCAGCGCGGTCGACAGATGCAGCGCCTCCATCACGCCCGCCGCCGCCATCACCGTGAACAGCCCCGCCGCGACGAACAATTCGCGTTCGCCCAGATGCCCGATCAATCGGAACAGCGGATTGAAGAGATAACGCCCCGCCAGCACCAGTCCGACCACCGCGCCCACCGTATACAGCGCGAGCATATAGCCCGGCGGTGCCGCCGGATCGGCCGGCGCACGCGACAATGCGGCGACGATCGTGATGAGCGGGACGATCGACAGATCCTGAAACAGCAGCACCGAAAAGGCGCGCTCGCCGAACGGCGTGTTCATCCGCCCCGCCGAACGCAGCATCGGCAGCACCTGCGCGGTCGACGACAGCGCGAGCGGCAACCCCAGCGCCAGCGACGCCGCCCAGCTGAACCCGGCAAAGGCCAGGATGATGCCGCTGATCGCCAGCCCGCACGCCACGACCTGCCCGAATCCGAAGCCGAAAATATCCCGCCGCAACCGCCACAGCCGCGTTGGATGCAGTTCCAGCCCGACCAGAAAGAGCAGCAGCACGATGCCCAGCTCGGCGATGCCGAACTTGCCCTCCACATCGCCGATCAGCCCCAGCCCCTGCGGCCCGATCGTCGCACCGGCCACCAGGTAACCCAGCACCGCACCGATGCCGAGCCGCCGGAACAACAGCACGAACGCCAGCGCCGCGCCCAGCATGATGACGCCGTCATGCACCCAGTCGGCGGCATTATGGACTTCGTTCAACGTTTCGCCCCCGCCTGTCGCGCCGCATCCGCCACTGCCTCGAACGCCAGCCGGATCGACGCATGGCGCGCCGTATAGGGCCGTGCCGGTTCGAAAATGTCCAGCCCCGGCCAGTCCCCCGGATGATCCTGCGCGCCCGCCAGCCACCCGGTCAGGTCCGCCCGCGCCGCCTCCAGCTCCGCCGCCGTCCGCCCGATCGCAGCCTCGCCCATCAGCGCGGCAGATGCCTGCCCCAATGCGCAGGCACGCACTTCCTGCCCCAGCGCCACGACCCGCCCGTCCGCATCCAGCGCGACATCGACGATGATCCGGCTCCCGCACACCGGCGACCGCTTCTCCGCACTCCCGTCCGGCGACTCCAGCCGCGTCTGATGCGGAATGCTCGTCGCGAGCCGGAGGATGGTGGAATTGTAAAGGGGTGCAGCCATGACCCCCATGTAGGGCATCGGATGCGGATTGCCCAAGAGTCCGTCCACGGCTTATTGGCGCCCGAGCAGCGTCCCGACACCCGTAAACGCGCCCGGCGTCCCGATCGACGTGCTCAGGATACCGATTTCTACACCGCGCGGACCGAATACCGCCCCTTCGATCACACCGCCGGTCTCGTCTTTCGCATTGAGCGTTCCGGTAATCCATCCCGCAGAATCAATGGTTCCGCGCAAAACCATGTTGATCCCCGGTTGAAACGACGATCCAGAAGAGCCGATACCCTGACGGGCGACCGAAAAATCGGCATTGACTGCTTTAGTCGCCCAGTTAATCGTTACAGTCACGGGATAACGGTCGCCGCCATTACGTTCCAGCAGATCGGGATAGTTGTAGAGATTCGGTAGCGCGATCGCAGCCTGATAGCTGACATTGCCCGAAGTCGGCAGGTCGGACGCCACGGTCCGCGCACCGAAGATCAGTCGATGCTGACGCACCACAGCGTCGGTTCCGGGTGAGCTCCAAAACAAATGGCCGACATAGAGCAAGCCATTGGCGAAACCGCTTCGCAGGAAGTTGACCTTGTCGTCCGAATAAACGTCACGGCCGAACCCAATTGTCGCTGTGGTCGGCTGCGCCTCGCTATTTACGCCCAGCATCGTATCGCGATACCGAAGCTGATAGCGACGCGTAGCTGCAACAAAATCGAATCCGATTGCGCTGGATTGCGGGTCGATCGAAACCAGCGAAACCACTTTGTCGGTGACGACGACGCCAAAGCCGGTAAAGCTGCGATCACGCGAAAAATCCGCAGCGTTTTCGTAAGAAGGCGAGGGTGTCGGCGTTGGCGCTGGCGTCGAGGCTGGCGTCGGCGTTGCCGTGGTCGGCGCAGCGGAATCACCGCCACAGGCCGTGAGCATTAGCATAGCAAGCGTCACCACACTTTCGAACATCCTGCGCATTCGCCACTCCCCCGTCATCGGATCGACAGCGTCTATGGCAGGATCGTTACGGATGCGACCCTAATCAGTGGCTGGTTGCCGATCGATCGCCGCCATCCGCCCCCAGCTTTCGCCGCGTCGCGACATAATCGACGATCGCCTTCCCGCTGGCATTCAGCAGCGCATAGCTGCGCGATTCGCGGATCCAGTCGGGGCGCGTCGCTGCGCCACCATAGAGCGTGTCATAAACCAAAGTGACCGCAAGAAAGAGCAAGGTCGCGCCGATCAGCCCCTTCACGCCGCCGAAACCGAAGCCCAGCAACCGGTCGAGCGGCCCAAGCACCGATTGCCGCGTCCGCCGCCCCACGGCGCGCGCCACGAACTTGCCGCCGATGAACACGATCAGGAACAGCAGGGCGAACGCCGCCACCGCCGCGCCCGCATGGGTGCCGACCGGCTCGGTCAGCGCGGCGGTCAGCGGCGTGTGGAAGAATTTGAGCGCGATGATCGCCGCCATCCATGCGAACAGCGACAGCACTTCCGTCACGAAGCCGCGCAGCACGCCCAGCACCGCGCCCCCTCCCACCAGCAGGAGCACGACAATATCGAGGGCGGTCAGCGCAGGCATGGCCCCTCGCTAGTCCCGACCCAGCAACCGGTCAACGAGCGCCGCCAGCGACGCATAGCCGCGCATCGACAACCCGGCCGGGGATTCTGTCAGCGACGCCGGCACCATCGCCTGCGTGAAACCCAGCTTCGCCGCCTCTTTCAGCCGCAGCCCCCCATGCGCCACCGGCCGCACTTCGCCGGACAGCGAGACTTCCCCGAACGCGACCATTTCCGATGGGACGGGCTGTTCCGCCAGCGCCGAAACCAGCGCCGTCGCCACCGCCAGATCCGCCGCCGGATCGATCACGCGATAGCCCCCCGCAATGTTCAGATAGACTTCAGCGGTCGAGAAACTCAGCCCGCACCGCGCCTCCAGCACCGCCAGGATCATAGCCAGCCGTCCCGAATCCCAGCCGACCACCGCGCGCCGCGGCGTCGCGCCGGAGGCCAGCCGCACCACCAGCGCCTGGATCTCCACCAGCACCGGACGCGTCCCCTCCATCGCCGGGAACACCGCCGCGCCCGACACCGACTCGCCCCGCGTCGTCAGGAACAAGGCGGACGGGTTGGACACCTCGTCCAGCCCTGCCTCCGCCATCGCGAACACGCCGATCTCGTCCGTACCGCCGAACCGGTTCTTGATCGCGCGCAGGATCCGATATTGGTGGCTGCGCTCGCCCTCGAACGACAACACCGTATCGACCATATGCTCCAGCACGCGCGGCCCCGCGATCGATCCGTCCTTGGTGACATGCCCGACGAGCACCAGCGCGCAGCCGCTTTCCTTGGCATAGCGCACCAGTTCATGTGCCGATGCGCGCACCTGGCTCACCGTCCCGGGCGCACCCTCAATCAGGTCGCTGTGCATCGTCTGGATCGAATCGATCACCAGCATGTCGGGCGCTTCGGCGCGTTCCAGCGTGGTCAGGATATCGCGCACCGACGTCGCCGATCCCAGTTGCACCGGGGCCGTCCCGCACCCCAGCCGCCGCGCGCGTAACCGCACCTGATCCGCCGCTTCCTCGCCGGAAATATAGGCGACCGACTTGCCCGCCAGCGCCAGCTTCGCCGCCGCCTGCAACAGCAAGGTCGATTTGCCGATCCCCGGATCGCCCCCGATCAACGTCGCCGATCCCGCAACGAACCCGCCGCCCAGCGCGCGATCGAACTCCGAAATCCCGGTCGGCATCCGTTCCGGCAACGCCACATCGGTATCCAGCGCCGACAGCATCACAAGATTGCCGCCGCCGCGCAGATTATGCTTGGCCGAAAACGGCGTCTTCGCCCCGCCGGCATCCTCGACCAGCGTATTCCATTGCAGGCAATCGACGCACTGCCCCTGCCACTTGTTGCTCACCGCGCCGCAGGACTGGCAGACATAACGTTTTTGCGACTTGGCCATCGATGCTCCAGATCAGAACGAAGCCGGAACATAGCAGGGGGTGGGAAGGAGAGGAAGGGGAGAAGAAGACCCTCCCCCAACCCTCCCGCGCAAAGCGGGAGGGGAGAAAGACGACGCCGCCCCGGAAAAGCCCTCTCCCGCCCTTCGCGGGAGAGGGTTGGGTGAGGGCACTTCTACTCCCCCCCTTCCCATACCCCCACCACCATGCCACCCTCCCACCCATGCGGGAGAAAGACCTCAGACTGGCGCTGGTCTGCTATGGCGGGATCAGCCTAGCGGTCTACATGCACGGCATCACCAAGGAGATCTGGCACCTCGCCCGCGCCAGCCGCGCCTTCCATGCGGGCGATCCACCGGACAGCGGCAGCGAGGCCGTCTTCCACGCGCTGCTGACCGAGATCGAACGCAATACAGGCACCAAAATCCGCATACTGGTCGACATCATCGCGGGAGCCAGCGCTGGCGGGATCAACGGAATCTTCCTGTCGCAAGCCATCGCCACCGGCCAGTCGCTCGATCCGCTGACCGCGCTCTGGCTCGATACCGCCGATGTCGACAGCCTGATGGACGACGACCACCGCCCGCTCGCACGCATCTCGCGGCTCTGGGCCAACCCGATCGCCCGCTACGCCGCCGGTCGCCGCGCCACTGCCGATCTCGATCCGCAGGTCCGCGATGAAGTCCTCGCCAAGCTCACTCGCTTCGTCCAGGCGCGCTGGTTCGCGCCGCCCTTCGGCGGTCCGCGCTTCACCAATTTGCTGCTCGATGCGCTGGACGCGATGGCCGCCACCGGCGACGGTCGCCCGCTGCTCCCGGCCGATCAGCCACTCGACCTGTTCGTCACCGTCACCGATTTTCGCGGCCATCCCGAACGGCTGACGCTGCACAGCCCGGCCGAGATCGTCGAGACCGAGCATCGCCTCACGCTCGCTTTCTCCAACCGCGCGCCCGACAACAGCATCGGCGCGATCCCCGATCTGGTCTTTGCCGGTCGCGCGACCGCCAGCTTCCCCGGCGCCTTCCCGCCCTTCTCGGTCGGCGAACTGGACGGCGTGCTGCGCGAACGCGGGCAGGACTGGCCCGGCCGTGACGCCTTCCTCAGCCGCGCACTCCCCCGCCTCGCCGCGATCGATGCCGTCGAATCCGCCGTGCTGATCGATGGCTCCGTCCTCAGCAACGCACCCTTCCGCCCCGCCATCAATGCGCTGCGCGACCGCCCGGCTGGGCGCGAGGTGGACCGCCGCTTCGTCTATATCGATCCCAAGCCCAATCTCCGCTCGGTCCATGTCGGCCGCAGCGGCGGGATCGAACCGCCCGGTTTCTTCCAGACGATCCTCGGCGCGCTGTCCGATATTCCGCGCGAACAGCCGATCCGCGACAATCTGGAGGCGATCGAACAGCGCACCCGCCGCATCGCGGAGGTCCGCGCCACCATCGCCGCGATCCGGCCGGAGGTGGAAGCCGCGATCGACGATGCGCTGGGCGGCACCATCTTCCTCACCCGTCCCACCGCCGCGCGTATCGCCGGCTGGCGGGCGAAGGCGCATCTGATCGCCGCGCGGCGTGCGGGGTTCGCCTTTGCCGGCTATGGCCATCTGAAACTGGCCTCGGTCGCGGATCAGCTCGCCACGCTGTTCACCGCATCGTCGGGGGGCGATCGCGCGCAGATTCGCGCCGCGCTCTGGTCGCATCTGGAACGCACCGGCATGGCGACGCCCGGCGCGGGCGATGCCGTCGCCCCCTTTCTGCGCGCGCATGATCTGGGTTTCCGCATCCGCCGCCTGCGCTTCGTGGCGGGCCAACTGCCCGACCGCCCCCCGCCCGATTGCACCCCCGCCGCGCTCGAACAGATACGCCGCGCCGCGTTCACGGCGCTCGCCCCCTATCTGGCGCTGCAACGCCTGCCCGCGGACACCATCCTCCCCGATCCCATCATCGATCCCGCCGCCGCGCTGGAGGCGCTGGCCGCGCAGACCCGCTTGAAGACGATCGACGATCAGGCCGACGCCGCCCTTTGTGACGCGCTCTGGCCGCTCCCGAAACAGGAACGCCGCCGCCTGCTGCTCGCCTATCTCGGCTTTCCTTTCTACGACATCGCCACGCTGCCCCTGCTGCGCGGCGATCTCGGCGACGAATTCAATCCCGTGAAGGTCGACCGCATCGCCCCCGACGATGCGGTCGCCATCCGCGCCGGCGGGGCCGAAGCCACGTTGAAAGGCATCCGCTTCAACAGCTTCGGCGCATTCTTCAGCCGGGCATGGCGCGAAAACGACTATTTGTGGGGCCGGCTCCACGGCGTGGACCGGCTGATCGACATCCTCATCTCCACCCTGCCGCCGGGCGAAGCGCTGCCGCCCGGCCATGTCGCCGCCTTCAAGACCCGCGCCTTCCGCGCCATCCTGGCGGAGGAACGCCCGAGGCTGCCCCATATCGCCGATCTGTTCGATACGCTCGACCGGGAGGTAGACTGAACCCGCCCCGGACGGAGGTTTCGGGGAAAACCACCCGCAGGCTTGCCCTGTGCCGCGACCGGCCTAGAAGAACGGTTCACGAAAGGGCGAAGCCATGCAGTTTCTGAGAACCCTGTTCTGGGTGGTCGTCGCGATCATCGCGGTCATCTTCGCGACCAAGAACTGGAACACCGTGCAGGTCAGCCTGTGGGGCGGCATCGTCGCCGACGTGAAGCTGCCCGTCTTGCTGCTGATCGCCTTCGTCGCCGGGCTGCTGCCGCCGAGCATCCTCTACCATGCCAGCCGCTGGCGTCTCCGCCGCCGCCTCGACAGCGCGGAACGCACCATCGCGCAGCTCCGCCCGGTCGTGGCGCCCGCAACGCCCGCCTCCGCCACTATGGTCGATCCCCTCGCCCCCCCCACGCCGGAAACATCCATGCCCACCGCCTACAGCCCCCTGCCCAACGGCCCGTCCGCATCATGAGCGGCTGCATCTATGTCGCGCTCGACACGCCCGAACTGGACCGCGCCAGGGCGATGGCGCAGCGCGTCCGCAACCATGTCGGCGGGATCAAGCTGGGCCTCGAATTCTTCATGGCCAACGGTCAGGCCGGCGTGCGCGAAATGGCTGCGCTTGGCCTGCCCATCTTCCTCGACCTGAAATTCCACGACATTCCCAATACCGTCGCCAAGGCGATCCAGGCGCTGCGCCCGCTCGCCCCCACCATCCTCACCGTCCACGCCGCCGGCGGCCGCGCGATGATGGAGGACGCCAAGGCCGCCGCCCCGCCGGGCACCAAGGTCGTCGCCGTCACCGTCCTCACCTCGCTCGATGGGAGCGACCTGTCCGCGATCGGCGTGCCCGACGAACCGCTGGTGCAGGTGGAACGCCTCGCCTTGCTGGCGCGGGAATCGGGGATCGATGGCATCGTCTGCTCGGGCGCGGAAGTCGCCGCCGCGAAGAAGATCTGGCCGAACGGCTATTTCGTCGTCCCCGGCGTCCGCCCCGCCGGTGGCGATGCCGGCGACCAGAAACGCATGATGACCCCCGCCGCCGCCCGGAATGCCGGTGCCTCGATCCTCGTCATCGGCCGCCCGATCACCGGCGCGGAAGATCCCGACGCCGCCGCACGGGCGATCGAAGCGACGCTGTAGAGCGACGCCAACACACCCCCCAACCAAACTCCCTCTCCCCCTTGGGGGAGAGGGTCGGGGTGAGGGGGTGGCGAGGTTCTTGCGCTCCGGCCTCACACCAAGCCAAAACCACCCCCTCACCCTACCCTCTGCCCCAGGGGGGAGAGGGCTAACATTCCGCACCGGCAGTGCTTATGAATACCCCATGCCCACAGCAAAAATCTGCGGCCTCTCCACAGAGGCCACGCTCGACGCCGCCATCACCCATGGCGCGTCCCACATCGGCTTGGTCTTCTTCCCCAAAAGCCCGCGCGATGTCGCCCCCGCCCGCGCCGCCGCGCTGATCGCGCGCGTCCCCCGCCACATCTCCAAGGTCGGCGTCTTCGTCGATCCCGACGATGCGCTGCTCGATCAGGCACTCGCCGCCGGTCTAGACACCATCCAGCTCCACGGCCACGAATCGCCCGAACGCACCGCGACGATCAAGGCGCGCACCGGTCGGACGGTGTGGAAAGCCGTCCCCGTCCGCACCCGTGCCGATCTGGCGGAGGCGGCCGCCTACCGGCAGGCCGCCGACCTGATCCTCTATGATGCCAAGCCACCCAAGGGCGCGGATCTGCCCGGCGGCATGGGCCTGCGCTTCGACTGGCGGCTGCTCCAGGGCTTCGCGCATCCACTGCCATGGGCGCTGTCCGGCGGGCTGGATGCGGACAGCGTGGCCGAGGCCGTCCATATCACCGGCGCCACCCTGCTCGACATTTCCTCGGGTGTCGAATCCGCGCCGGGCGTCAAGGATGTGGACAAGATCGCCGCCTTCCTGCAATCGGTCGCCCGATCATGACCATAACGAACAGCTACCGCGCCCAGCCGTCGCCCGACGGCCATTTCGGCCAGTTTGGCGGCCGCTACGTCGCCGAAACCCTGATGCCGCTGATCCTCGACCTCGAACGCGAATATCGCGCGGCGCAGGCGGATCCGGCCTTCCGGACCGAACTGGACTGGCTGCTCAAACATTATGTCGGCCGCCCCAGCCCACTCTATTATGCCGAACGCTTCACCGAAGCCGTCCGTGCGGACGCGCCGGAAGGCATGGGCGCAAAAGTCTATCTGAAGCGCGACGAGCTGAACCATACCGGCGCGCACAAGATCAACAATTGCATCGGCCAGATCCTGCTCGCCGTCCGCATGGGCAAGACGCGGATCATCGCGGAAACCGGCGCGGGCCAGCACGGTGTCGCCACCGCCACCGTCGCGGCGCGCTTCGGCCTGCCCTGCACCATCTATATGGGCGCGCGCGATACCGTGCGGCAGCAGCCCAATGTGTTCCGCATGAAGCTGCTCGGCGCGGAGGTCGTGCCCGTCACCACCGGCGCGCAGACGCTCAAGGATGCGATGAACGAGGCGCTGCGCGACTGGGTCGCCAATGTCGACGACACTTTCTACATCATCGGCACCGCCGCCGGTCCGCATCCCTATCCGGAACTGGTGCGCGATTTCCAATCGGTCATCGGCCGGGAAGCACGCGAACAGATCATGGAAGCCGAAGGTCGCCTGCCCGACCTGCTCGTCGCCGCGATCGGCGGCGGGTCCAACGCGATCGGACTGTTCCATCCCTTCCTCGACGACGCCGACGTCAAGATGGTCGGTATCGAGGCGGCGGGCCATGGCCTCGATACCGTCGAACATGCCGCATCGCTGGCGGGCGGCGAACCCGGAGTCCTGCACGGCAACCGCACCTATTTGCTGCAGGACGAGGACGGCCAGATCACCGAAGGGCACAGCATCTCGGCCGGGCTGGATTATCCCGGCATCGGCCCCGAACATAGCTGGCTGCACGAAATCGGCCGCGTCCAATATGAAAGCTGCACCGACAAGGACGCGCTCGATGCGTTCCAGTTTCTGTGCCGCACGGAAGGCATCATCCCCGCGCTCGAACCCGCCCACGCTTTGTCGGCGGTCGTCCGCCACGCTCGGCAGATGCCGCGCGACAGCATCATCATCGCCAATCTCTGCGGTCGCGGGGACAAGGACATCTTCACCGTCGCCGATGCGCTGGGGGTGAAGATATGATCTCCTCGCCCACGTACCGTCTCCCCGCGAAGGCGGGGATCCATTTCCACGCGTCGATCTGGACCCCCGCCTCCGCGGGGGTACGCATCGCCCCCCACACGGGTCTGGCCCAATGACCCGCCTCGCCACCACCTTCGCCCGCTGCGCGTCCGAAAACCGCGCCGCTTTGGTCTGCTTCGTGACCGGCGGAGACCCCGTCCCCTCCGCCACGCCCGCGATCCTCGACGCGCTGGTCGCCGCCGGTGCCGACGTGATCGAACTGGGAATGCCCTTCACCGATCCGATGGCGGACGGCCCCGCCATCCAGCTCGCCAATCTGCGCGCGCTGGGGGCCGGCACCACCACCGCCGCCTTGTTTGAGATCGTGCGTGATTTCCGCACGCGCCATCCGGACGTGCCGCTGGTGCTGATGGGCTACGCCAATCCCATGGTCCGCCGCGGTCCCGACTGGTTCGCCGACCGGTGCCGCGACGTCGGTGTCGACGGCGTCATCTGCGTCGATATCCCGCCGGAGGAAGATGCCGCGCTCGGCATTCCGCTCCGCGCCGCCGGAGTCGATCTGGTTCGCCTCGCCACGCCCACCACCAGCGCGAACCGGCTTCCCGCCGTCCTCGCCAATGCGTCGGGCTTTCTTTATTATGTCTCGGTCGCGGGCATCACCGGCAAGCAGCAGGCGCAAAGCGCGTCGATCGACGCCGCCGTCGCCCGGCTGAAGGCGACCACCGACCTGCCCGTCGCGGTCGGCTTCGGCGTCCGCACGCCCGATCAGGCCGCTGCCATCGCCCGCACCGCAGACGGCGTCGTCGTCGGTTCCGCCATCGTCGAAACCATCGCCGCCGCCTATGCGCTCGGCGAAAGCCCGGTCGATGCGATCATGGCCTATGTCGGCGGGCTGGCCCAGGCCGTCCGCACCGCCCGTACCGGAGTCCCCGCATGAGCTGGATCGACCGCGTCCGCCAATCCCTCCCCTTCGTCGCCAAGCGCGAGACCGAAGAGGAACTCTGGCACAAATGCCCGTCCTGCGGGCAGATGGTGTTCAAGAAGGAATATGAGGAAAACCAGTCGGTCTGCCCAAAATGCGACCATCACGGCCGCATCGGCCCGGATGAACGCTTCGACGCGCTGTTCGACGGCGGCCTCTACGTGCCCCTGCCGATCCCCACGGTGCGGGAAGACCCGCTGAAATTCCGCGACACCAAGCGCTATGTCGACCGCATCCGCGCCGCGCGCACCGCGACCGGCGAACAAGATGCGTTGATGAACGCACGCGGCTCGATCGAAGGGTACAAGACCGTCGTCGGCGTGCAGGATTTCGCCTTCATGGGCGGGTCGATGGGTCTGGGCGTCGGCGCGGCCTTCCTCGCCGGAGTCGAGGCGGCGATCGCCGATCATTGCCCCTACATCATCTTCACCGCTGCCGGCGGCGCGCGGATGCAGGAAGGCATCCTGTCGCTGATGCAGATGCCCAAGACCACGGTCGCCATCGCCAAGCTGCACGAAGCCGGCCTGCCCTATATCGTGGTGATGACCGACCCCACGACCGGCGGCGTCACCGCCTCCTATGCGATGCTCGGCGACGTCCAGTTGGCCGAACCTGGCGCACTGATCGGGTTCGCCGGCCAGCGCGTCATCGAATCGACGATCCGCGAGAAACTGCCCGAGGGCTTCCAGCGCGCCGAATATCTGCTCGATCATGGCATGCTCGATATGGTCGTCCATCGCCACGCCCTGCGTGCCGAACTCGCCCGCCTGATCGGCTATCTCTGCCCGCAGGAAGCCGCTTAAAGCCTTCGCTAATATCGGGGGTGATCTCCATTCGTCATCCCGGACTTGATCCGGGATCCAGAGTTGCTGGACACAGCGCGTGTGGCTCTGGATCCCGGATCAAGTCCGGGATGACGATGAGGAAGGCGATTCGGTAACCTTCCAACCCCGGCCTGCGCCGGGGCACATCCACGGTGCGAGAACCTCATGGCCGACCACGCAATCTCCCCCGATCCCGCCGTGCAGGCGCAACTCGACCGCCTCGCAACCCTGTCCCCCGGCGCGGACAGCCTCGGCCTCGAACGCATCGCCAGACTGCTCGACCGCCTCGGCAACCCCGAACGCCACCTTCCCCCCGTCCTCCACGTCGCCGGCACCAACGGCAAGGGATCGACCTGCGCCGCCCTCCGCGCCGCGATCGAGGGCGCCGGCCTTACCGCCCATGTCTATACCAGCCCGCATCTGGTCCGCTTCAACGAACGCATCCGCATCGCCGGCACCCTGATCGGCGACGCCTTGCTCGCCGCGCTGCTCGCCGAAGTCCTCGATATCGCCGGAGACATCGCCCCCAGCTTCTTCGAGGTCACCACCGCCGCCGCCTTCCTCGCCTTCGCGCGCACGCCGGCCGATGCCTGCATCGTCGAAGTCGGGTTGGGCGGCCGGCTGGACGCCACCAACGTCCTGACCGATCCCGCCGCCTGCGGCATCGCGCAACTCGGGATCGATCATCAAGCCTTTCTGGGCGACGACCTCGCCGGCATCGCCGCCGAAAAGGCGGGCATCGCCAAGCCCGGCGCACCGCTGCTCACAATGGCCTATCCTCCCGCCCTCGCCGCCCGCATCGCGGCCACCGCCAAAGCGGCACAGGCCCCGTTGCTGACGGAGGGCGAAGCATGGTCCTACAGGATCGAAGACGACCATATCCTGTATCGCGACACATGCGGCACGCTCCGGCTCGCTCCCCCCGCGCTTCCCGGGCCGTACCAGCCCGGCAACCTCGCCCTCGCCATCGCGATGCTCCGGCACCAGAACCGAATCGCCATCCCCGACTCCGCCCTCGTCCAAGCCGGCCCCGCCACACGCTGGCCCGCGCGGATGCAATCCGTCACGACCGGCCGACTCCACCGCCTGCTCCCTTCCGGCACCGGCCTCTGGATCGACGGCGCGCATAATCCCGCCGCCGCCGAAGCCGTCGCGCCGCATCTCGCCCGCTTGCGGCAAGATGGTCGCCCGCTCTGGATGGTCACCGGCCTGCTCGCCAACAAGGATGCCGCCGGGCTGCTCGCCCCGCTCGCCCCCGTGATCGACCGGCTGATCGCCGTGCCCGTGCCGGGCCACGCCACGCATGATCCCGCCGCCCTCGCCGCCGCCGCCGCCACGCTCGGCGTCTTGGCCACCACGGCATCCGATGCGAAGTCCGCGCTGACGATCCTTGCCGCCGAAATCGATCCCAAATGCCCGCCGCACATCCTGATTCTCGGCTCGCTCTACCTTGCCGGCACCGTCCTCGCCGCAAACGGAACACCACCCGACTAAACCATCGCTAATGCGATTGACTTGCAATAGCGGAGATGCTTTTCTCGCTTTCTCAGAATGAGGAGTGCGCGATGACATCCGGTACCCAAAGCAATGCATCGATCCAGATCCTGCCCCACCGGATGCCCGATGGCGCGTCCGACCGGCTGCTGCTGTTCGCGCTGCGGCGCATGGCCAGCGCGGGAATCGACGACGCCTATGCCGCCAATGCGATGCTGAACTTCTTCGGTCGCGGCTTCCGCCGCCCGCTCGTGCTGCTGCGCGCCACCATGGCGGAGGTCTCGCGCGTCTCGGCCCGCGCGCTGATGATCGCCCCCTGCTGCTGCCCGCGCAGCACCGCCGACGAACATGGCCTCATGTCCGCCATCGCGCTCTCGCATACCGATCCGCGCGCAGGCCATGACCGTCTGGCCGGGCTGCTCAACATCCGCCATTGCTACACCGCCGGCGAAACCGCGCGGGCCTTGTCCGATGCCTTCACCGACCTCGGCCGGCCGCTCTATGTCGACCCCGACTGACGCCGTGACCGGGCCGGCAAGACCATGCGGTCATGCGGGGGACGAATCAGTCCCCCGCTCCGCACCGGCGGTCCCGATCGACGCGTCGATCAGCCCCGCCCGCACCATCACCCAGAACAGCAGCACCCCCGGCAACGCCACCAGCGTCGTCAGCAGATAGAAGTCGACATAGCCGAACCGCTCGATCAGCGCGCCGGCCGTCGTCCCCGTCGCCAGCCGCCCGACGATGCTCGCCGCCGCTGAAATCAGCGCATATTGCGCCGCCGTGAAGCGGAGGTCGCACAGCGCGGAGAAATAGGCGATCACCGTCACCCCGCCGATCCCGCTCGCGATATTCTCGAACCCGATCGCCCCCGCCATCGCCAGATTGCTGTGTCCCGACGCCGCCAGCCCCGCAAAGCTGAGATTGGACACCGCCATCAGGATCAGGCTCAGCAGCACCGACCGCTTCAACCCCATCCGTGCATAGAGGATACCGCCGATGAAGATCCCGATCAGATAGGCCCAGAATCCGAAGCCGACATCATACAGCGCGATCTCGTCATTGCTGAACCCCAGATCCTCGAACAGCAGCCGGAAGGTCAGGTTCGCCAGCGTATCGCCGACCTTGTGGATCAGGATGAACAGCAGCACCAGCACGGCCCCAGGCCGCTGCAGAAATTCGGAGAACGGCCCCCAGATCGACCGCCCCAGTTCGCCGAGGCCGCGCCGCGCGACCGGTTCGCGCCGCCGTTCCGGCTCGCCCATCACCAGCGCGACGATCATCCCCGGCAGCGCAAATCCCGCACAGGCCAGATACGCCCCCGTCCACCCGATCCGCGCCGCCAGCACGAGCGCCAGCGCGCCGGCTGCGACCGATCCGATCCGCCAGCCATATTGCGACATCCCCGCCCCGACGCCCAGTTGCCGCGGTTCCAGCAATTCGATCCGGTACGCATCGATCACGATATCGAATGTTGCGCCCGCCAGCCCGAGCAGGATCGCCGCCTGCGCGGTCGCCACCAGACTCGCCTGCGGATCGACCAGCGCCAGATTGACGACCCCCGCCATCACCAGTACCCCGGCCAGCAGCATCCATGACACGCGCTGCCCCAGCCGCCCCAGACCGGGCAGCCGCACGCCATCCACCACCCACGCCCACAACGGTTTCAGATTATAAACAAGAAAGGCCAGCGTGAACGCGGTCACGCTCTTCTTGTCGATCCCCCCCTGCGCCAGCCGCGTCGTCAGCGTCGCACCGACCATCGCGAACGAGAAACCCGACGACATGCCGAGGAACAGCGCGGCAATCGGCCCCGCTTCCAGATAGGGACGGAGCGCAGCCATCAGGCCGCTGCGGGACGGATCGGTCGAAACATGCATCCCACGACCATAACGCGCCGCCCGCGATCGACCAGCCCTGTAAGCGCGTCACGCTCTTGCCAATACCCGCTTATCCCGAGCGCAGTCGAGGGACCGACCGAGCGCAGCCGAGGTCTCCGGCATAGCCCTTCTCGACTTCGCTCGAAGATCCCCCTCGACTGCGCTCGGGATGGACGGACTCCAACAATCAAGCGAGCAATATGCCGCAGCGGGCTCAGAACAAGGTCAACCCCGGCGGCAGCTTCTTCAACGGCTTGCCCCCCAGCTGCGCATCCACCGCCCCGATCGCCGCCACCAGTTCGCGCGGCGTATAAGGCTTGGCCAAAACCCCCAACGCCAGTTCCGCCGCCTCAGCCGGCGCTTCCCCCGTGACGAACAGCAAGGCGATGCCCTTCGCCCGCGCCGCATGGGCCACATCCAGCCCGCTGCCGTCCGACAGCCGCACATCGGCCAGTACCAGATCCAGATCCCCCGGTTCGATGAAGCGCAACGCCTCACCCGCCCGGTCCACCGTCGCCACGATGTCGAATCCGGCATCGCGCAGGAAATGCTCATTGTCGAACGCGACCAGCGGTTCATCCTCCACGACGAGGATCCGGTGAATCATCCGTTTGCGCTTGCCGAACAGCATCAGACCGTAGCACCCCCGATTTTACCCTGAATATTTCAGAGTGACTGGCGAACGTTTCAGTTCCGGTTTATTTCCCGTCGTCAAACCTGACCAGATCGGATTACCCTGCCCTTGCGTACCCCTCGCCGCCCCGATGCCGCGGCCGCTCCTGCTTCCGCCGCCAACGCCGCCCGTCCGGCCCGTGAACCCGATCGCGCGTTGAAGAAGCAGGCGGGCGATCCGCAGCGGATCGCCAAGCTGCTCGCCCGCGCCGGAATCGCGTCCCGCCGTGAAATCGAACGCATGATCGTCGAACGCCGCATCGCGATCGACGGCGTCGCGATCGAAACCCCCGCGACGATTCTCACCTCGCTCGCCGGCGTCACGGTCGATGGCAATCCGGTCAAGGCCCCCGCCCCCACCCGCCTGTTCCGCTATCACAAGCCCGCCGGCCTGCTCACGGCCGAACGCGACCCCAAGGGCCGCCCCACCATCTACGACAAGCTGCCGGAAGGTCTGCCCCGGCTCGTCCCCGTCGGCCGGCTCGATCTGAATACCGAAGGGCTGTTGTTGATGACAACGGACGGCGGCCTGAAACGCCAGCTCGAACTGCCCGCCACCGGCGTCGAACGCACCTACCGCGCGCGCGTGTTCGGCGACATCAGCCAGAAGCAGCTTGAGGAACTGATCCACGGGATCGAGATCGAGGGCATTCGCTACGGTTCGATCGACGCCAATCTCGAACGCCGCACCGGCCGCAATGGCTGGGTCGAAATGCGCCTGCGCGAGGGCAAGAATCGCGAGGTCCGCCGCGTCCTCGAACATCTCGGCCTCCAGGTCAGCCGCCTGATCCGCACCAGCTACGGCCCCTTCCCGCTGGACGACTTGCCCGCCGGCTATGTCGACGAGATCAAGCAGCATGATCTGGTCGCGTTCCGGAAGACGCTGAAGGACTGATCCTCATACGCCCAGTCCCGTCCATCCCGAGCGCAGTCGAGGGACCGACCGAGCGAAGCCGAGGTCTCCGACATCAGCCTTCTCGACTTCGCTCGAAGGGATCCCTCGACTACGCTCGGGATGAACGGGACGCGAGATTTGGGGTCGTTTGCGGTTTTCCTTATATGCCCCCCCACCTTCCATCACCGGACACCCATCCTTATGCGCATCATCGCCGGCACCTGGCGCGGCCGTTCCATCCAGTCGCCGCCCGGTGACGATACCCGCCCCACCTCCGACCGCACGCGCGAAGCGCTCTTCTCGATGCTCGCCAGCCGCCTCGGCAGTTTCGAGGGGATTCGCGTGCTCGATCTCTTCGCCGGCACCGGCGCGCTGGGGTTGGAGGCGCTGTCACGCGGCTGCGCCTACGCCACTTTCGTGGAAAATGACCGCAAGGCGCTGGATGCGCTCAAGGCCAACATCGCCAAGCTCACCGTCGCCGGCACCACCGATGTCCGCGCGCAGGGCGTCGAGGCGCTCGGCCCGCTCCACGGCCCGCGCTATGATCTGGTACTGATGGACCCGCCCTATCAGTCCGGCGGCGGCGGCGCGCTGCTCGAACGGCTCGCCCGCCTCGGCTGGATCGCACCCGGCGCGCTGATCTCGGTCGAAACCGGAAAGGCGGAAACCGTCGCCGCGAAGGGATTCGAACCCGACACCGACCGCGTTCACGGCAAGGCCAAGCTGACTTTGCTCCGCTGGACGCCCGAAGCCTGAAACTGATCCCCTGTTCCCCCGCGGACGCGGGGGTCCAGCTTGGTCCTTGGGACAAACATCGCAAAACGAAGAAAGACTGGATTCCCGCCTGCGCGGGAATAGGAACGATGCAAGCCCCGGAATGAACCGACAAAACTTGCCCCCGGCCGCGCCGTTCCCTACCTGTTCACGCGTGACCGATCCTCTCCCCACCGCGCCCGCCGAACCTCCCTATCTGCGCGGCCTCAACCTGCCCCAACGTCAGGCGGTGCTCACCACCGAAGGCCCCGTGCTGGTGTTGGCCGGCGCGGGCACCGGCAAGACCTCCGCGCTGACCGCGCGACTCGCGCATCTGGTCGCGACGCGGAAGGCATGGCCGTCGGAAATCCTCGCCGTCACCTTCACCAACAAGGCGGCGCGCGAGATGCGCGAACGGATCGGCCGCATCCTCGGCGACTCGGTCGAAGGAATGCCATGGCTCGGCACCTTCCACTCCATCGCCGCCAAGATGCTGCGCCGCCATGCCGAGTTGGTCGGCCTGCAATCCAGCTTCAACATCCTCGATACCGACGATCAGCTACGCCTGCTGAAACAGTTGATCGTCGCGGCGGAAATCGACGAAAAACGCTGGACGCCGCGGATGCTGGCCGGGCTGATCGATCGCTGGAAGAACAAGGGCTGGGTGCCCGCCGATATCGACGCCGCCGAATCCGAAGCCTTCGCCAATGGGCGCGGGGCCGAACTCTACGCCGCCTATCAGGCACGGTTGCGCAGCGTGAACGCCTGCGATTTCGGCGACCTGCTGCTCCACATGCTCGTCATCCTGAAAACGCATCGCGACGTGCTGGAGACGTATCAGCAGCGCTTCAAATATGTGCTGGTCGACGAATATCAGGACACCAACAGCAGCCAGTATCTCTGGCTCCGCCTGCTCGCCCAGACGCGCAAAAATATCTGCTGCGTGGGCGACGACGACCAGTCCATCTATAGCTGGCGCGGCGCACAGGTGGAAAATATCCTCAAGTTCGAGAAGGACTTCCCCGGCGCTGCTGTCATCAAGCTCGAACAGAATTACCGCTCGACCCCGCACATCCTCGCCGCCGCATCGGGGGTGATCGCGCATAATGGCGGCCGGCTCGGCAAGACGCTCTGGACCGACGAGGCGGAGGGCGACAAGGTCAAGGTGATCGGCGTCTGGGACGGACCGGAGGAAGCCCGCCGCATCGGCGAGGAAATCGAGAGCCACCAGCGTGGCGGCGGCACGCTCGATCAGGTCGCCATCCTCGTCCGCGCGCAGTTCCAGACGCGCGAGCTGGAAGACCGCTTCATCGCGATCGGGATGCCCTATCGCATCGTCGGCGGCTTCCGCTTTTACGAACGCGCCGAAATCCGCGATGCGCTCGCCTATCTGCGTATCATCAACCAGCCTGCCGACGATCTCGCCTTCGAACGCATCGTCAACGTGCCCAAGCGCGGCTTGGGCGACAAGGCCGTCGCGAAGATCCACATGGTCGCGCGCGCACAAGGCCTGCCGCTCACCTTCGCCGCCGCGCGCCTGCTCGATACCGACGAACTGACCGGCGCGGCGCGCAAGTCACTCGGCAATCTGGTCGGCGACATCGCCCGCTGGCGCGATCGGCTGGGGCAGTTGGGCCATGCCGAACTCGCGCGCCAGATGCTCGACGAAAGCGGCTATACCGCCATGCTGCAGGCCGACCGGTCAGCGGAAGCGGCGGGCCGGCTCGAAAATCTTACCGAACTGGCGCGCGCGATGGAGGAATATGAAACCCTCCCTGCCTTCCTCGAACATGTCAGCCTGGTCATGGACAATGACGCCGCCGCCGATGAGGCGAAGGTGACGATCATGACGATCCATGCCGCAAAAGGCCTCGAATTCGACACCGTCTTCCTCGCCGGATGGGAGGAAGGCGTCTTCCCGTCGCAGCGCGCGGTCGATGAAGGCGGGACGGCAGCGGTCGAGGAGGAACGGCGGTTGGCCTATGTTGCGATCACCCGCGCGCGGCGGGCCTGCTTCATCTTCCACGCCGCCAATCGCCGCATCTACGGCCAGTGGACCTCCTCCATCCCCTCACGCTTCGTCGGCGAACTGCCCGGCGATCATGTCGACAGCGAAACCACCATGTCCGGCGGCGAATCGCTGTGGCGTGCGCAATGGTCCGAACATCAGGATCCGTTCGCGCATCTCGGCCGCTCCGAAGGCCGCGGCCCCGGCTGGCAACGCGCCGCCGCCACCGGCGTCGATCTCCGCCCCGCCCGCGTGGTGGAGGCCCGCACCTCGCCCACCAGCTTCGCCGCCAAACCCCGCACCGACATTTCCGTCGGGCAGCGCATCTTTCACACCAAATTCGGCTATGGCGCGATCATCGCGATCGAAGGCAACAAGCTCGACATCGACTTCGAACAGGCCGGGTCCAAGCGCGTGCTGGACAGCTTCATCCAGCCGGCATGACGAACGGGGATTATCTACGCAAACCCGTTCATGCTGAGTAGCGACCGAGTAGCCCGCAAGGGCGTATCGAGGGCGCGTATCGAAGCATCGCGCGCACCCTTCGATACGCAGCTTCGACAGGCTCAGCCGTTACTCAGGCGAACGGATTTCGGCCACAGCAAACCGCCTGCGAAGATCACCGCCCCTTCCCCGGCTTCGTATAAGGCACGAAATCCTCCAGAATCACGAAGCCCGATTGCATCCGCGTCCCACGATCAATCAGCTTCACCGTATCGATCCCGCAAAGTTGCCCGCCGAAGATCGTCGTCACCGGGATCACATCCCAGCGCAGCCAGTTCGCGCCGGACTTGGGCCGGTTCAGATATTTGCGCCCGCCCCCCATGTCATACAGCAGCCCCACGCCGGGAATCACCTGCGTCGCGCGGATATTGCTGTAACTGATGCAGCGTTCGGGCTTGCCCGGCACCAGTCCCTTCACCGCCTTCGCCAGTTCCGCTTCGCCGCGCTCCGCCATGCTCTGCTTCGCCGGTTTCGCCGCCGCGCCCGTTGCGGCCATCGTCAGCGCCGCCGCGGCCAGCATCCATGCCTTCACCATCTCGACCTCCTATGCTGTTGACCAAGCTTAGCACCACCCGCTTGAACCGGACCTGACCGCCGCGGACCCAAGCCCAGCTTTGCCGGGATCAAGCAATCGCCGATTGTCCCCGCCGCGCGTCCGGCCCATCTGCCTGTCATGGCAAGTCTTCTCGATCCTGCGGCGCGCGGCCGCGTCATTCTGGTCGGCGCCGGTCCCGGCGACCCCGGTCTTCTCACGCTCCGCGCGGTCGATGCGCTGCGGCAGGCGGACGTGGTCGTCCATGACGGCCTGATCGATCCCCGCGTGCTCGACTATGCACCGCCCACGGCGCAGCGCATCTCGGTCGCCAAGCAGCGCAGCCGCCACACCGTCCCGCAGGAAGGGATCAACGCGCTGATCGTCGCGCAGGTCCGCGCCGGCAGCATCGTCGTGCGCCTCAAGGGCGGCGATCCCTTCGTCTTCGGGCGCGGCGGTGAGTAGGTCGAGGCCGTCCGCGCCGCCGGCCTGCGCGTCGAGGTCATCCCCGGCGTCTCGGCGGCGCTTGGCTGCGCGGCGGAAGCCATGCTCCCCCTCACGCATCGCGATTGGTCCTCGGCGGTCAGCTTCGTCGCCGGCCAATGCAAGGGCCTGTCCGATCAGGACTGGTCCGGCCTTGCCGGTGCCGGCCGCACGCTCGTCATCTATATGGGTCTCGCCAATGCCACCGCCATCGCGGACAAGCTGATGGCGGACGGTGTATCGCCGGGAATGCCCGTCGCCGTGCTCGAACGCGGCACGCTCGCCGGTTCGCGCGCACTCCGCACCTTGCTGGCCGATCTCGGCGACATGACGGTGCGCGAAAAGATCAAAAGCCCGTCGATCATCGTCGTGGGTCAGGTCGTCCTGCTCTCCGATGCCGACGATCGCCTCCACCGCATCGCGCAACAGGCGGAGGCCTTGGCATGAAGATCCTCACCGGTCAGAATCTCGCCTCGGGCGATGTTGTCTGGTGGAACGGCCAGAGTTGGTCGCTGCACCTGTTCGATGCCGTTGACGTCGGCGAACATGGTGAAGCCATCGCCGCCACCGAGGAAAAGGCGCTCCGCGTCAACGTCCCCTATGTGGTGGAGGCGCACGCGACTCCGGACGGCCCGATGCCCGCCCATATCAAGGACCGCATCCGCGCCGCCGGGCCGACCGTCCATCCTGCGCTCGCCATCCATCCGGAACTGCCGATCCTGAAGACGCCGTCCGAAGCCAAGGCCCGCTCAGATGTATAAGTATGACAGCTACGACCAGACCCTGGTCGACGCCCGCGTCGCGGATTTCAGCGATCAGGTCGCCCGCCGCCTGTCGGGCGAGATGACGGAGGATCAGTTCAAGCCGCTGCGGCTGATGAACGGCCTCTATCTGCAACTCCACGCCTATATGCTGCGCGTCGCCATCCCCTATGGCACGCTCGACAGCCGCCAGATGCGGATGCTCGGGTCGATCGCGCGCGATTATGACCGTGGCTACGGACATTTCACCACGCGCCAGAATCTGCAGTTCAACTGGATCAAGCTGGAGGACACGCCCGAAATCCTTGCAAAGCTGGCGACCGTGGAAATGCACGCGATCCAGACGTCGGGAAACTGCATCCGCAACATCTCGTCCGATCAATATGCCGGTGCCGCTGCGGACGAAGTGGGCGATCCCCGCCCCTGGGCCGAATTGCTGCGCCAATGGTCCAGCTTCCACCCGGAATTCAGCTATCTCCCCCGCAAGTTCAAGATCGCGGTGACGGGTGCCGAGCAGGATCGCGCCGCCATCCAGCTTCACGATATCGGCCTGCAACTGCGCCGCAACGAGGCGGGCGAACTGGGCTTCCGCGTGTTGGTGGGCGGCGGCATGGGCCGCACGCCGATGATTGGCCACGTCATCCGTGATTTCGTGCCGACGCACGATTTGCTCAGCTATGTCGAAGCCTGCCTGCGAGTCTACAACCGCTACGGCCGGCGCGACAATATCTACAAGGCACGGATCAAGATCCTCGTCCACGAAATCGGCGCGCCCGAATATGCGCGGCAGGTGGAAGAGGAATGGGCGCATGTGAAGACGCTCGGCCTCGATCCGCCACAGGCCGAATATGACCGCATCGCCGCCTTCTTCGCGCCCCCCGCCTTCGAAACCGGGTTGCCGCAGGGCATCGACCGCAGCGATGCCGGCTTCGCGCATTGGGTCGACCAGAATGTCGCTGCGCACAAGGCACCCGGCTATGCCATCGTCACGATCAGCCTGAAACCGACCGGCGGCATCCCCGGCGATGCGACCGCGGACCAGATCGACCTGATCGCCGATCTCGCCGAGCGCTACAGCTTCGACGAGATCCGCATCACCCATGCGCAGAATGTCGTGCTCCCGCATGTCCGCGCGCAGGATTTGCGTCCGCTCTGGGATCAGCTTGTCGCCGCCGGTCTCGCCACCGCCAATCTGGATCTGGTGACGGACATCATCGCCTGCCCCGGCCTCGATTATTGCAGCCTCGCCAATGCGCGCTCCATCCCGGTCGCGCAGAAAATCACGCAGCGCTTCGCCGATCCCGATCGCCAGCGCGACATCGGCGAACTGAAGCTCAAGATCAGCGGCTGCATCAACGCCTGCGGCCATCATCATGCCGGCCATATCGGCATTCTCGGCGTCGACCGGAAAGGCGAGGAGAATTACCAGCTCTCCTTCGGCGGTTCGGCAGCGGAGGATACCAGCATCGCGCGCATCATCGGCCCCGGCTTCTCCGAAGACGGCGTGGTGGATGCGGTGGAAAAGGCGGTCGAAACCTATCGCGGCCTGCGCGAACCGGGTGAGCGCTTTCTCGATACCTATCGCCGCGTCGGTCTCCAGCCGTTCAAGGAGGCGATCTATGGATGAGGACAGCCGCATGATCCGCTTCCGCACCGACGCGCCGCACGACGCGCCCGCCACGCCGCTGGCCGATTTCCTGGCCGGCGGCAATGCCACCGCCGTCCGGCTCGAACCGGCCGACGATGCCCGCGCGCTGCTGCCGCATCTCGGCAGGATCGCGCTGGTCGAGGTCGCCTTCCCCAAATTCCGCGACGGTCGCGGCTACAGCGCGGGCCGCATCCTGCGCGAGGCGGGCTATGCCGGCGAACTCCGCGCGCAGGGCGATGTGCTGGTCGATCAATTGCCGCTGATGCGGCGCTGCGGCTATGACAGCTTCGCGCCCGAAGCCCCCATCGACGACGACGCGCTCACCCGCGCGCTCGATCGCTATCCGGACGTCTATCAAAAGGCCGCCGATGGCCGCTCGCCCGTCTGGGCATTGCGTCATGGGTGAGGCCGCGCGCACCATCGACTTCATCGACACCGCTCCCGCCTTCACTGCGGCCGACGTCGCACGTCTCAACGCATATTATGCGGACGTATCGACGGAGGACATGCTGCACGCGTTGCTCACGGGCGAACTGGCCGGCCGCATCGCGCTCGTCTCCTCCTTCGGTGCAGAATCCGCCGTGCTGCTGCATCTCGTCTCCGAGATCGACCGCAGCGTGCCGCTGATCTTCACCAATACGCAGAAGATGTTCGGCGAAACCCTCGCCTATCGTGATGCGCTGTCCGAACAGCTCGGCTTCACCGACCTCCGCGTCTATCGGCCCGATCCCGCCCTGCTGGCCAACAAGGACGCGACCGGCCTGCGCTGGTCCTATGACCCGGACGGCTGCTGCGAAATCCGCAAGGTGGAGCCGCTCGCCCGCGCCTTGGCCGGCTTCGATGCCTGGATCAGCGGCCGCAAGGGCTTTCAGGCCGCCACCCGCACTGCGCTCCCGCGCTTCGAACTGGATGAGACGGACGGGTTCGGCCGGCTGAAGATCAATCCGCTCGCAAGCTGGACCAAGCCCGATCTCGACGCCTATTTCAGCACGCACAAGCTTCCGCCCCATCCGCTCGTCGAACAGGGCTATCTCTCCATCGGTTGCCAGCCTTGCACCAGCAAGGTCCAGCCCGGCGAAGACCCCCGCGCCGGCCGCTGGCGCGGTTGGGACAAGATGGAATGCGGCATCCATGTCAGCGACCTGAAACCGGGCGAAGAACCCGCTTTCTGAGCGCCCGGTCCTGATCAATCCGATGCCCGACCATCCCGAACGGCATCGTGAATCGTTACGCCCGCCTTCGCCCAAGCGCGACGCGAACGACAGGACGCCGCCGGACGCCCCGGGCGCGGATCCGCCACCTGCCCATCCGCATAGAAACGGATGCAGTAGACGTCATTCACCGCGCGATAAGACACATGATAAGTTGCGGTGGTGGCGCTCCGCACCGGCGCGGCACAGGCGGCGGAGGCCATGCCGGTCAGCATCGCCAGCAGGATCAAGGGTAAGGTCACACGCATCATAGCTCTCCCGGACACCGGACGGAACATCATCCGGCGTACGGACCCTTGCGAGAAGCGTGCCATCTCCATAATACACCTATGGCGCGCTTTTCCGCGGCCGGAGCGCGGTTAATTTCGCCAACAAATCGCAAAAACCGCGCGCTGGTCCGGGGGGACTTCAAGCCAAGCTCGCTCACCTCGCCCGAAGCGAGCACCACCCGCCATCGAACTTCTCCACGGCCCGCCAAGAAAACGATTGACGACGCTCGGGATGGACGCTTCATTCGGGTGGTTCAGCCGGAAGTATCGCATGGCGGGCATCCCAACCCACGACATTTGCCGCTTCTCTGTAAGCCGCGGCAAAAGCGATCTCAGGAACGTACATGGGAATGGACCGCATCGGTCTGAGAGGCTGATAACTCGAAGTTGATCCACGCTCTTTGGTTCGAGCCTGTCGAGAACCTTGCCCAGGTTCTCGACAGGCTCGAACCAAACGGATTTAAGAATCGCCGTCATTCATTCTAATGTCATGAGGGTCGAAAAACCGCATCGCCTTCGGACCAAGCTAGCGATTCGGTGGCCGCTTCCCCTACATCAGCGACCGATCCGAAAGATGACCTGCACATTCGCACGCGTTTCGATCGCACGCGGCGTTAGATTGATAGCGACAGGTGCGGCCATGGCCGCAGGTGCTATGAGCGGCAACACGCGGCTTCCACTGACAACGATGCTGCCATAATTCATCTGCGTCTGATCGCGGATCGTCACCACCGGCCCCAGCGTCACCCCCGCTGCCGCCGCCAGCGCGCCGGCCTGCACCTTCGCGGCACGCACCGCATCGGCAACCGCCGCCTGTCGCGCAGGCGCATCGTTCGCCAGTTGAAAGGCCTGTAACCGTG